>Ga0247611_10004534_pt1 | contig 19185 bp, 15 predicted proteins | sample 177DNAGHGhighgp2_FD_192422 | JGI IMG/M metagenome (GOLD analysis project Ga0247611, IMG submission 192422) | Sheep rumen microbial communities from Palmerston North, Manawatu-Wanganui, New Zealand - 1770 DNA GHGhigh gp2 | ecosystem: Host-associated > Mammals > Digestive system > Stomach > Rumen... | reverse complement strand
AAATCAATCTTCGAATCGGCCTTGCCGGCATCAATTCCGTCAACCGCTATCTTCACAGCGCCATTATTCATCTCAAGCGTCTGAGCCGTACGCAGAATAGTAATCGTCTGGTCATATTCTACATTATTGTACATACCTCCGTCACTCGGCGTGAAGGTCGCTTTATAACTGTGCTCACCGGCCGCATCCATAACCACATGCTCCGGATCGTTCCATCCGAACGAACCTGCTACAACCGTGTTCGGCACACCGCGCAAGGTCACTTTTGCAACACCGGCCTCTTCCCATGTACTATTTTTCAACGCACTACGGTACTCAATCGCCTTTCCCGTCGGATTGGTAATATTCGGGCTGACCTTGCTAACCACTACATTATTCACCGTAGCAGAAGTCGCAGCATACACGTTATTACCCGGCTGAGTAACCGTAACAGCAATCGTTCCACTTTTCGAGAAAGTCATTACATTGCCGTCAAACGAAGCCACACCTGCCGGACTTGCCGAATATTCAAACGCCGTCAAGTTCGAGTTCGCTACAGCACTCAACTCTATTCTATCCGTCGTGTTATAACTGCTCTTAATATTAGTAGAAGTAACACTCTGTCCTACCTTGCTAATCACTACAGACAAGGAACAGGTCTGTAAGGTAACACCGGTATTATCCTTGATAGTAATAACACCGCTATCTTCGCCCTCATCTGGGCCTGCCGTATACGAAACCGATATTGCTTGCGTGCCGTATTCACCACAATCACCAAACTCGGTAGGAGATACGGTAAATTTGGCATTCGAGCACTCAACAAATATTGGATAGTTGGCATAGTTCACATTGAAACTCTTTGCCGAAGGAGTCGTATTTGGATACGTCTCAAATGCTAATGAACTCTCCGAAATAGTGCAATATTTCTGATGAGTATAACTTACAGCATCGATATAATAGCCGTTCGTCGCTTCGGTAGTGATCTTCACCGACTTAGCGTTGATATATTCCGACAAATTGATATTATCATTCGAAAGAGAGTTGTTAATATTACTTGCAGAATATTCTTTGGTGTATAACTTAGTTCCTGTTCCGTTGCGACCACTATAGAACTCGACACTTAAACCATTCAAATAAATATCGAACAATCCTGTCTTCATTCGGCTGAACGAAACCGTCATCGTTTCCGGAATGTCAATATTGTACGTCACAGACGAATTCTTGATAGAAAGCTGCGAATTAACCAATACCGTGCTTGCATCGCACACTTTCGTCGGGTCTACCACCTTCACCGGCAGCGAAACACTCGAAGCAGGTGCATACGTGCTATTACCTCCTTGCGAAGCCACGATCGTGGTGTTCTTACATTCCGTTGCAGAATAAGTCAACGTCCATGTATTGCCGCTTTGGCTCAAAGTCAAACCCGTCTTGTCGCCCACCAGTGCATAACTTACCGGCTGACCGCTCGAGGCCGTTGCGCTCAACGTAATCGACTTTGTGCCATCCGTCGTCTTCAGACGCGAGAAATCCTGCGTCCATGTAATAAATTGCTTCTGTAGATTGGTAATCGTAATATCTTTGGTAATGTCTCTGTCTGCATATAAGTCATTACCTGTCACATGCGCCGTTATAGTAATCGTGCCCGAAGTAGCTGCTTTCATCGTAGCCGTATTGTCCTTACAAGTAACATACGTGCTATTTCCGGACAAGGTAACAGTCAAACCATTACTATTCGTTGCGCCCAATACATCATCTACATTGAAGTAATCATCATTAGATGACCATGTTACTTCCGGTTGCAGTTTAACACCCGTGCCGCTCAAAGTCACCGTTGCCGTACTGGTTCCATCCGTAATAGTAATTGTTGCATTATACGTCGTTGCTGCCTTCGGACGGAAATATACATTGAATGAATAATTAGCAATGTTTCCCAATTTGCCAGTAGCACATTGAGCATTGGAACCTCCAACTGCCGCACATGCATTTGCCCCAACATTGTAACTTTTACCGGCTGCACTACTCGATATTGTATTACTAGTATTAGTTGCAGATCCGATAGAGAAAACCCCATTAGCATCACTTAACGTAATAGAGATATTTCTAGCTGTTAAGAACGAACGGAAATTAATTGGAATAGCATCAGATGTTGTCTCCAAACTTGTATTGGGAATCTCCGGCGTCAACTTATCTGTACCAAATGTTGTTCCATCGTTCAAAAGAATGTGCTGTGCTAATGGAATTTTCAGATTCTTTGCGCTTGCACCGGTTCCGCTCGTCTTTTCTAATAATATTTTTGTAATATTTGCCGGCAATTTAGTCTTATCATATGTATTCCACCCGCTATAGGAACTTGCCGAAACATTATCACGATATGTATAATCACCGTCTCCTACACCTGTCTTTATATCGATATTGCTGCTAGTCGAGGCAAGCTTATAACGCCTATGCTGAAATATGCACTGCGTATTTGTTGGCGCAAAGACATCTGTATATTCCAATATTGTTCCATTATAAATTTTGTCTCCCTGATCGGTTTTATATAACGAATACCATGTGCTTCCATTATAAACTGGAACCGCGCCCCACGCTTTCTCATTTACGCCAAAAAGCGCCACCATAAGGAGCGCAAGCATAGTAAGTGCTGGCATTATGCTGGTAATCCTAGACTTTAGTCCTGAGAGCAAGCCGAGAACAACCTTAGAATCATTTACTGAGTAAATCTTTTTCATATCCTTTTATACCTTAAAATTCTATTGTTTGTTTTTTGTCGTGACAAAGTGGCAAAGTTGGCAAACTCCTTTATTTTTGCGGCCTCAGCGCACTTTGTCACTTTGCCACTTTGCCATTTTGCAAACTACATTTTACAAATGTACGATTTTTAAGATTGAATGTACATTTTCTAAGCCGTAGTTTCCAAAATCGAGTGCAAAATTAATATTTCCAAATGACATACGCAAATTTTATACGCGCGCAAGCGCACGATTAATAATAAGGAATAGCCGAATCTTAAAAAATGTACTGTTTTAATGTTGTAAAAAGCAGAAAAGTCACTTTTTTCTTGCATATGTAGAAAAAAAGCAGTACTTTTGCACCGGAATTGCAATAAAAACGATGAGTAGAGCAGAAAAAGCGATGTACCGCAGGTGGGTATACATGGCCGTGGCAATCATTGCCGCAGTCGTGTTGTTGCATCACCCGGTATGTAATTTCCTGGACGATAAAGGCATTCTGTATATCCGCAGTTTTTCTATGACGCAGGAGCAATTTGTGGTTACCCAGACCGATCTGGCGACCAATATCAGCGCCACAACCGCGATAATGTCCGTGAAAGGCCTCTATTACTGCATCATGGCCATGATTGGCGGCGTCATCCTCTGCTTCTTGTGCTTCTTCAGCGACAAATGGCGTATTATCCTCGCCGTTCTGACCGCCTTTATTGCGGGCGCCTACTACGTCTTTCTGGTCTATTATATATCAAAAATAGCCGATCTGCATTACGCGACCGTCTATCCGAATATCACGGCTATTCTACCAGCCGTTGTATGCCAAATGATGCTGCTCGTTAGAAAGAATATTTTCGACGAGATTGCTTACGCAGAAGACCATAGACCATACCAAGTATAGCCATCATCAACCATACTTGCCAGCCGTCGTCTATCGGACAACGGCAGTATCCGTGTTCTTCATCGCAAGTGCAGCCGTCTAATGCGTCGTGACCGCAGACCGTGCACACCCATTTCGTACCATCCCATACCCAGTGACATTGATCACACACACCCGGAGGTAACGGCATATCTTTCTTCGCGTACGCTGCGCCTCTCTGCTGCATTCCTGCGTACGTCTCTTCTGCCGATCTACCGCCTGAAACAGACGAAGCAGAAGTGATAAATCCTTGTACTACCGGCGGGATATACATCGAAGAATTGGTGTTATAATTGATTCCTCGCGACGAACTACTTGACGCGCCGGAAGAAACCTGGCCGTAACCTCCATTTCCTCCCATTCCTCCGCTATTCACTACCGTCACGCGTGCCGAAGATGTCGTCGCTATGCGCGTATTGCTCGTGCTCATCGGAGCCGCCGTACTCTTCATCGTTACTTGCGGCACAGACACCGGGGATGAGGACAAAGACAACGACGATCGGCGAACAGAAGGAACAACTACCGACGGCGCAGGACTCTTATAACTCGAGCTATAAGTCATCGCCGGCCGTACGTACACCTCCGTCTCCAAATTCTTGGGCATCATCATAACGTAGAAGATACATAGTGACCAAATCACCATGCACACGCCAAGTAAGAAAAATATGAATGCCCGACGACTCTGCATACTCAACTCCCGATTAACGACTTACCACAACACCCAACATGTTGTATATCAAGCCGTTCTTTATCACAAACAACCGGCCGTCCTTAATGAATTTTCTACTCTCCGCGCCATCGCCCACTTTCTCCAGATCTGTAGTGATAGCCGGCGCATCATTACGCTCCGTAATATAGAAACGATCTCTGATCTCACTATTCGGTTCAGCAAAGAACGTATATTGCATACCTTCCTCAATCGCTATCGTCTCCTGAGCCTGAGCGTCAAACAACGACCACTCCGTCTCTCCGCTCAACGCCCCGAACGTCAAGGTATAAGCCGTCTCTTCGCCTGTACGCACGCCTATCTTTGTTCCGGCAATATGATTCGTTGCATCTACCGCCAGAGCATCTTCGCCTTCAAGCGTGAAGATATTTAAGTTACCCTGCATCAGTTTATGCGCATCATAACCATTCTCAAACGCCGCATCATATTCCTCGGACTCTAACAAGAAGACCTGATCTCTCCATCCATCCGCTTCTACCATTACGCACAGGCTACCCTTCTGTTGCTCCTCAGCGCGTTTAGCGCGTAAAGGCGTATTACTATGCGTCGCATTCCAAACTAAGCGCTCGTAGTTCAATGTCAGCGTTCCTGCACTATTTGCCTTCACATAGAATCCTTGCATCGCAGGAATAACCGCAGGCAACAGAAAACCGTCCTTCACTGTTCCCGCCAAATGAATAGGAATAGCGATGAATTGTCCTGCGAGATCGCCATTCAGTTCCGGATGTTCCTTCACGTCATTCTTCGAACCGGTATTGAAGAGATAAATCGTAGCATCTACTCCGGAGAAATCGCCGTCCACAAACTGCTTAATATCTATCGGAGCCGTGTAACTATTGGCCAGCACATTGATGCCCGGCTCTGCGGACGTAGCCGTATAGGACAAATCCAATACCCGATTGCCGTTAGAAGCCAATTGTCCCTTGTGCTCAATGAGCAAACCTTCAGACTTCATGTATTGCGAAGTACAATACCCCACAAACGGCTCTAAGGTCAAGGTCTTACGTTTATTCTTCCATTCACCGGAGTCTTCGAACCAACTATAGACCCAACTATTGGGGAAAATGGTCTTTGCTGCTGTGCCGGCTACCATCGGCGAACCTACATACTGGTACGCTCCGGCGTTATTGCGCTCACTGGCATCCACATTCATATCGAAATACGCCTTCGAATACATCTCTGCCGTAGCACTCGGCATCGTCGTACAACTCGGATCAATCAGCAGCACACCTGTTTGACCTTGGTTGGTACCTGTAGTTGATGCCTGCAACTTAAAGTTCTCCGTGGTCGCATTCTTTACTCCACCATCTCCGACCTTCAGTGTACCCGTCGGTGCAACAGTCACTTTATTCGAGCTTTCAATCGTCACGCTCTTTGCAGTTGCATTTCCTGTAATAACCGCATCATGACGAATAAACACCTCATCGCTAAGGGATGGTAATGTGCCGGGCAACCAGTTGTCTGCGTTTCCCCATTTTACCTGCTCACTTGCTCCACCTGCTCCGTTGCCCTTGAAGATAAACTTCGGAGTAAGCGTATATTCTATCTCCAGATTTTTAATCATGTAGTCATAGGAGTATAGCATAGCAATTAGCTTCGTTAGTGCATTCTTACATTCAATTTGGATGCCACTCTTGAAACCACTTGCGTTTGATTCAGAGAAACTCGCCCCTTCTGACTCATATTCTACAACCCAGATAGAACCTGCCGACTTGGTAGTGCCGTTAAATATCACCTTCCCATCACTTTCATATCCATCCCACGACGTATATGCTCGTATCCAAAAGGATATTCTAGTAACAACGATAGTATAATCCGGATCTACAGTCCAGGATAAGGTTACAAACTGCGAACTCTTCCATCCTACTGTTCCCAAATCGTATGCATCAATATATCGCGCACCAAAACGCGTCTGATACTTAATATCCATTCCGGAAAGAGTGAACGTCGCACGATTTGCGGCATCCTTGAGCACTACCTTTCCGTCCTTTATATCCTGATCGTGATGTCCGGCCGTAGAGGTAACGGTCTCAGCACGCACTGCTATAACGAACGTCAGCGCACACAACAAGAATAGAATATATCGAATTTTAAGCATTTATGTACCTTTTTTTAACGCTAATACCCAAAAACGGGCGCAAAATTAATATATTTCTTTGAAATACACAAAAAATCGCACGCTCGCGCGTACGATTCATAAGGAAAGATAGCCGTTTCTTAACAAACGGCAACTTTTATTTATAATTTTTCCCCCTTTTATTCTATCACTCCTGCTTCACGCCAAGAAGCGATAGTAGCCTCTACGTCACTCATCGCTTGTTCCGGCGAAACTTCGTATTCTGCGCAGAGCGCTTTGCATAATTCGGCTGACGTAAACTCGCCCTGAGAAACACTCTTTTCTTCTGCTTCTTTCCAAAGGAAAGCGGCCGTCTCATTAAGCGTGATCATCTTGTTAAAATTGATGAGCGCCATCGACTCGCCTACCAGAATAAATTCATTGCCTAACTTGCGCAATTTAAAACCTTCAATTGTCTTCATAATGATTCTTATTTTTCGGTATCCCTGTATAACGGAACAACGGTATGACGATAAACTTTTAATAAAAAACCTCGAATTGGCAGCAGTGCATGCCAGAGTATTCCTCGCGTAAGCAGTTTGGCTCGTCCCTTCGGACTTTCTATCCGCCGAACTCGACCGATAACATCCGATCTTCGGCATGTTTCTTCACCTTGCAAATTGCCGTCTCCTTGTAATACAAGGAGCTCGCCTCGCTCGTCGTGCACTATTCGCACGAGTCGGTGCAGCACGTAAGTCGTCTGTCCGCTGGGTTGTATAGCCCGCACAAGGAGTATATCTCCGCGCCGCGGAGAACGAGTAAGCGGAGCCAAAATCACACTGTCGCGATTCCCCTCTATGAACGGTCGCATACTATTGCCGGAAGGGGTAAAACGCACCTCTTTCTCTTCGGCTAATAATCGCGCCAATTCCGGAACTAATATCTCGTTCGCTATCTTCATTTATTCGCTTACTACTCGCAAACAATGGCAAGGATCGTAGGCATAGTGAAAACTCAAAAATTTGATAGCACTCCCGCTGTTTACTATCTTCAGATAGTAGTTACCTTTCGCAGGCATAGGAGCGTTAATCCCATTGGTGACAAACATGTCTGAAGAAGTGATATCGGTCCAAGTGCTATTATCCGAGGAAATTAAGATCTGCACATCGATCGGTGCGGCACTTGATGTATGCGTCACCACGAGACGCGTAAGATTCTCCACAGCCGGCGAAGTCTGCACAATGCCTCCGTTCGGCAAAACGATACAATACGCTGCCCCGTTTAATCCAAAACTTCCTCCGTCAGAACAGGTATATGTAACCTTATCAGTTTCGCCTACTGTATAGTCACTACTGGCATAAGGGAACGTCAACGTACCTCCCCTTGCCATGTCGTCAAAAATGTGCGTAAAACTCTCAGCCCTGCAATACGCAGCGCTGAGAGTGCACATACTTAGCAATGCAATTGCTATCTTTTTCATTTATCGGATACGCTCACCGGTGATAGTGAATTCTTCGTCACCGCGGATGATCACTATACGACCTTCGCGGATCACTTTGACTGCCGCCGGACGCTCTACCATCGTATCTTCGATACCGGTCGTTCCGCATCCGCTCTTTGTGCTGTAGTCGCTCAGCGAAGCACCGCTTCCACCGCCGATCTCCAAATCGAAGTACTCTGTACCGTTGATATTACCGGTAGCGTAGCCGCCAAATACATTATACGTACTTGCACGGAAGGCGAGTGCACGACCGGTATTGGTAGTCGAGTTAACGCGCCAGGAACCTTGCGTGCCGGCCTCGACAGCCCAAGTGTATGCCGTGTTAGCCAGACTTACGTTGGTCTTTGAGCCATTGGAAAGGTATTTACCGCCTGTCTGGATGGTGAATCCGCCGGTGACAGGAGTCAATACAAATTCAGCAGCTTCTGCTTCGCTGGTCGTACTCTGTAACTTGTTATTGCTTACCGTAGCCGTGGCGTAATACTTCGTTCCGTTAACATCGGCGTAGATCTTGAACGTTCCGCCGGTAGTGCCGTCAAATGAAGCATCACCACCTCCTTCTGTTTGCGTAGCAAAGATCGCATAGAACTTAGCGCCTTCTTGCACTGCATCGCCGGCTTTTACCAGTGTCGGAGCCTTCGTCGCGCTCTCATAACTTGCATTCGCGCACCATCCGATGAATACGCGATCGCCGCAAACCGTAGGCTCATCACTCGGCAAAACAACCTTTCCTAAGTCCGTACATTGATTGGTCTCAAAGAGTTTTCCATCCGAGAACCATTGTACATCGAACGGCTCGATAGGCTCTACCGGTTCTTCAATATATACCAGCGTGATATTACTTCCGCTTTTCTTGATATCCTTCAGCGGTTTGCCGCTTACGCCATCCCATGAGTTCTTCAGCGACGAACCGCTACCGTACGGCCATACGTTCTGTGTGCCATAGCTGGCACCTATTTTTGTGCCATTCGGAATTTCCAAAGTATATCTGGGGTTTCCTGATGTATTATTCGGCGTATTGCCCGACCAAGCCGAAGAGCTGAAGTTCACCTTCCAAATCAGCATACCCGCTGCAGGAATATTGATGTCCCATCCTTTCTTTTGACGACACTCGATATAATAGTTCAGTCCATTCGTAGTAGCCGTCTGCTGTTTACCGGAAGCATTGATTTGATAGGTATTGTAATTTTCTGTTCCGTTCGGATAGAGTGTCAGAACGGCGCCTTCGTTGCCTAAGTTAACCGGTGTTGCCCAGCCGAAGAAATATTTCTCCCATGCACTGTAGTTAGGCGGGCAGTGACCGTCTCCATTATATGCGCCGCCATCCATAACGTCCCAATCGTTGGGGGTTACTTCATTTTTGTAGTTACTTCCATACTGCGTATCATAGAAATCCGGCAAGCCCATTACGTGACCAAACTCATGGCAGAGCGTACCAATACCGCCGAGGGTGTTACCGGACAACTCACTCGACATCGCGTAGTTATCAATCTTCTTGCCGCCCAACGTGCGCTGCACATTCGTGTACGTGCAGTTTCCATAACTGATAGCTGATGTCACGTCCCAGTTATGCGGCCAGATAGTGGTAGAAGCACCGCCGTCTGCCTGACCCTTACCGGCGTAGATCACATATACGAAATCGACCTTACCGTCGTTATTCGAGTCATAATCTGCCCAGTTAATAGTGAATTGCTGATTGGCGAGAATACAAGCCTCTACTACAGCGTCGGTAGCATGCTGGTCGTCGCCCTCTTCGCTACCGTCCGTTCCATAATACGACACATTGCGGCTAAGCGTCACCGGACCGAACACATCAAACACCGGGTGGTAAGCGCCGTTACTCTGGTCTGCAAAATACTGTGCTGCAGACGGATAACCGCTATTTACGGTACAATTAGCCGAGTTGCAAAGCTCATCGAAGGTAGCCTGCGTATGACCGGATTTCATTTGGCTGTCTTTGAAGTTCGCCAAGATCACCACACCCTTCGGCGCCAGGTTCGGTTCTGTGCCGACATCTTTGCGTTGGCGGCGTGCTACACCCTTAGCGCGGCGCGCTTTGGCTACCGCAGGCGTAGGAGCCTCGCCTACTATTTCGTACATTCCATTGATTTCACGAACTTGCTGTCCTTCACGGTTGATCATGTAGTGATAAAACTCATCACCCATTTGCTGTACCTCGATTGTGGTACCGTCGGCTTGCGTACGGGTTTGCCATCCGCGTCTCGCCGGCACTGCATACGCCATCATCGCGATGACACATACAATGATTAAAAATACGATTTTTTTCATCTTGTTGAGTTAAATTTATTGTTTTTTCGTTAAATATTTGTGTTTCTTCCATTAAATGTTCTATATGTATTTCCACAAGTGGAAAAGTTTGCAAAGTTAAGGCTTTTTTATCATATACGCAAATTTTTAGACCAAAAAATGCAATATGCGTGTATTTTTTGACGAAACTTGTGTAAATTTGTTTTTATCTCCATTTAATTATTGCGTATGTGCGCGAGATTTTGTATCTTTGCCGTGTTTTAATTTATTGTGCCAAAAAAATATAGTTCAAGAACTATACCAATCTATTACTAATTAACCTCAAAAATTCATTTATTATGAAGAAAATTTTCTCATTAACCATTGCCGCCTTTGCCAGTCTTGGCTTGTTTGCGGCAGACAAAGTTATTGCCTTGAGCGACCTATCTGTTTTGGGCAACACTTACACGTACGACGGTTCGGAAGTCAAAGCAAAAAACAACAATGTCTATGTTGAATTGCCGGCTGCCGACACAGAGGGAAACTTTACGGTTTATGGCAGTTCTGACAAAAATGACCGTTTCCTGTACATCTACGGCGAACATGGCACCGTTAAGGATGAGAGCCGCAGTATGGTAATGGCCGCAGCCGGTGTGACCATACAATACTCCGCAGAAGACGTCATTCTCGTTGACGAAAAGCCGTATTTGTTGTTCTCCACCGCGGATGACTTCAAATTTAAAAAATTTGAGTACACAGCAGAAGGTGTAGCTCCGGCTGAGAACCCTGTTTCGATCGTGACAATTGAGGGTCCGACGGAAGGTAATGTAGGCCAGACCGTTACGCTGAAGGCTACTTTTGATGTACAACCGGACACTCTTTTCTGGACCGTGGACGGAGCCGTTCAGGAGAGTCATACTGCAACTTTAAAAGTTGAGTTAGTAGCTGAGCGCACCTACCAAATCGGATGTTGGGCACGTAACCAATATAACGCAGCAGAGGATTGGATCATCGGCGAGCACAGCGTAGTAGCAACCGCTAAATCGGTTCTCCCTCAAGAGGATGTAACCGAAGCTACCGTTTGGGACTGGACAAAAGCCGGCGAAGGTTCTATTAAATGGACCGCCGAGACAAGCCCCGCTAAAGACGTTGATACCGTTCTTCTGGCGAACGTCGACGGCATCAACAACAACGCCGATTTCCATGCTCAGGAATTACTCTTCGCCGGCGAGTATCCTATTCGCGACGGCAAATATGCACAAGGACCGTTCTTCAGTTTCAATACTACTGTACCCGGATGGGTGGTTGTGGAATTTAGCAACACAGGTACAAAGACCGATCCGCGCTATGTAAGTATTAACGGCGTGGTAAACACCGAGGTTGGTACGCTTAATACCACAAAAGTGGTGTCTGCCGCTATCGAAGTTCCTGCCGGAAAAGTAGTTCTTCAAGGTGCATTCGAGGACGGAACAACACAGTATTTGCGTGTTTACAAACTTACGTTTGCCACCGAGAAACCCGATCCGCAAGGCATAGAGGATCTTGAGGCTTCGGAGCACGCTGTAAAATTCCTCCAGAACGGACAGATTTTGATCCGCCGCGGAGAGAAAATCTTCACCGTAACCGGACAAGAGCAGTAATTGGCACACCAGCTATAGGTTAAGGAAGAACAGCTCGCAGCAACGCGGGCTGTTTTTCGATGATAAGGGAGGATTAAACAAAAGAGCAAAGAGGCAACAAAGGGATAGCAAAACACCCTGATCCAACCCCGAAAATCTCGCACTTATCTCGTACTTATGACGCACTTATCTCGCACTTATCTCGCACTAATTTTTGCACCTTATTATCTTGGTATTATATACTACGTATATAATACTGTAGTTTATGCAAAAATGAAAGAAAAAATAAAAAACGCGCGAATATTTGCATATATGCAAAATTTTTTGTACTTTTGCGCGATTTTTGTATTTTAAGGGTGAAAAGGACTGTTTATGCAAATATTACGACACATAGGAGAATATACGTTACTGATGGGCAAGGTACTCCGTTTGCCAGACCGTCAGCGAATGTTCTGGAGGCAGTACAGCCGTGAGTTGGAGAAGCAGGGATTGCAGAGTTTGCCGATCGTGCTGATCATTTCCGTTTTCATAGGTGCCATATTGACGATTCAAGCAAAGACGAACACCGAGAACCCGTTGCTTCCTACCTACACAGTAGGTTTGCTGACTCGCGAGACTTTGTTGCTGGAGTTCTCGAGCACTATTCTCTGTCTGATATTAGCGGGCAAGGTAGGATCGAATATCGCGTCGGAGATCGGTACGATGCGTATCACGGAGCAGATTGATGCGATGGAGATTATGGGCGTGAACAGCGCCAACTACCTGATTTTGCCGAAGATTCTGGCGTTTGTAACCATGATGCCTATGCTGGTGATTATCTCCACCGCCGTAGGCCTGGTAGGCGGATGGGCGGTAGGTGCGTTCACGGATATTATTACGGTACATGATTACCTGATAGGTGTGCAATACGCGTTCAATCCATACTATGTATGGTACGGAATCATCAAGAGTCTGGTGTTCGCGTTTGTGATCACAAGTATGGCGAGTTACTATGGTTACTACGCGCGGGGAGGCGCGTTAGAAGTAGGTCGCGCAAGCACCAATGCCGTCGTGAACAGTAATATAATGATTCTATTCCTCGACCTCATCTTAAGTAAATTATTGTTATGATCGAAGTTAAAGATATAGTAAAGAGTTTTGACGGCAACGTGGTCTTGGACCATGTTTCGGCGACGCTGCGGGACGGGGAAGTGAATATGATCATCGGTCAGTCGGGTAGCGGCAAGACGGTGTTCATGAAGTCGCTGATCGGCCTGCACTCCGTTGATAGCGGACATATCCTCTACGACGGCCGCGACTTGGCGCGAATGAAAGAGCGCGAGATTCGCGAGTTGCACCGCGAGGTGGGCATGCTTTTCCAGGGATCGGCGCTCTTCGACTCGATGACCGTAATGGAGAATGTGCTCTTTCCGATGGAGATGTTCAGCCGTCAAACACGCGAGCAAATGCAAGCGCGCGCGGAGTTTTGTCTGCGACGCGTAGAAATGCCGGAGCGTGTATGGCACCTCATGCCGAGCGAGATATCCGGTGGTCAGCAGAAACGTGTGGCAATCGCCCGCGCGATAGTGCTGGAGCCGCGTTACCTCTTCTGCGACGAACCCAACTCGGGTCTCGATCCGAAGACAAGTCTCGTCATCGATGCGCTCATACAGGACATCACCCGCGAGTACAAGATCTGTACCATCGTCAATAGTCACGATATGAACTCCATCATGGAGATCGGCGATAACATCATCTTCCTCAAGGGCGGCAAGAAAGAGTGGCAAGGTAGCCGCCATGAAATTATGACAAGCGAGAACGAAGCGCTCAACGACTTCGTCTTCGCATCGGATCTGTTCAAAAAAGTGAAACAAGCAAATAGTTAAAACATATGAAAAAGATTCTCTTATTGGTAGCCCTGATGGCTACAATGGTTTTGGGCGCGCAGGCTCAAGAAGTAGAGGCCGCTCCGCGCCACAACGTACCGGCTTACCGCGGACTGATTGTTCGTGACCTGCCGAACGGATACCAGTTGCGTACCTACCTGCGCGGTGATGAACACTTCCATTGGTCGATGACCGAAGACGGATGGCAGATCATCGAGACCTCCAAAGGATGGTTCAAATACGCCAAACTGAATCGCAAAGGACAGGTCGTTTCGCACTGGCGCAAAGCGCATAATGTGGAAGATCGCAGTCGCTGCGAGAAGAAATGGTTAGAGAAACACGGAATAAAAAAAGTAGTTGCATAACTACATAATAATAGGTATTATGAAAAAGTTTATTAGTCTGATGAGTTGTTTGGTCCTCGCCGGGATGGTGATGGCTAAACCCGCGTACCGCGGTCCGATCGTTCAGGTCGCCGAAGACGGTACGGAAAAAACAGTGTATCTGCATGGTGATGAGCATTTCAGCTATATGACCGATGAATCCGGTGTGTGGTTGGATGAGACGACGCTCAAACCGATGACGGCCGCGCAGAAACAATTCCGCATGGCGCAGAAAGCCAAAGCACGCCGTGCGCCGCAAGCTACCGAAGCTACCCAAGCCGGAGGCGCACCGAACCTCGCGCCGCATGGACTGGTGATCTTGGCGAACTTCCAAGATAAGACCTTCGGAACCGATAAGGCCACGTTGGACTCCATGCTGACCGGTATGAATTTCACGCGTAACTATTCGTACAAGAAGAAAGAGGGCGGCGAGACAGTCACCATCAGGATCAAGAGTAAAGGCAGTGCACGGCAGTATTTCTACGACCAGAGTTATGGTCAGTACAATCCCACCTTTGATGTGATTGGTCCGGTGACGGTTAGTCAGAACTTTGCCTACTACGGCGAGCCGGTGAAAGATGCGCAAGGGAATGTCACCGCGCACGATAAGAATCCGCGCGAACTGATCAAAGAGGCATGTCAGTTAGCCGACGAAGCAGGAGTGGATTTCTCCCAATACGACAATGACCACGACGGATATGTGGACTTCGTGTACGTCATCTATGCCGGCTACGGCGAAGCGGATGGCGGCGGCGCGAACACGATCTGGCCGCACCAATGGAGTATGGCGCCCTTGGCTATTAAGATTGATAACAAACTGCTCGGTCGCTATGCCTGCGGATGCGAGTTGAATAACATCAGTAAGGTATACGACGGTATCGGTACCTTCTGCCATGAGTTCAGCCACGTATTGGGTCTGCCGGACTTCTATGTAACGGCTGATATGGACAATCCTCCTCATACTTTGTGCGACTGGTCCATTATGGATTACGGTCCATACAATAACGATGGTAACACCCCACCCGCTTACTCGGCATACGAGCGCTTCTACATGGGTTGGTTGACGCCGCGTCTGTTGGTGGATCAGGAGAAAGTGACGTTGCATAACATCAACGAAGGCGAAGGCGAATCACTCCTCATTTCGGAGAATAACCAATTGCCGTCGAGCGGTTGGAATCCCCTCCCGAGGATATTCTACACGCTGGAGGCACGCGTTAAAAAAGGCTGGGACGAGTTCCTGCCCGGCGAAGGCATGCTCATCACTAGAATCTCGTACAACCAGACAAAATGGCAGGGCAACTCGGTGAACAACGATCCGAACAACATGGGTGTGGATATTCTGGAGGCAACCACGAACTACACCAAGAAAGGTCTCGCTACGGATGCTTTCCCCGAAGGGGCAACAGAATGGACACTTGTGGAGGACCATGAGATCACGGAGATCAAGCGCAATATGCGTAGCGGATCGGTGATCTTCTACTATCGTGGAAACCCGCAGGGTATTGAAGATATTGAGGACGGCAAAGCCGCACAGAAAATTCTGCGCGACGGTAAAGTAGTGATCCTTCGCGGAGGTGTAGAGTATGACCTCAACGGACGTAAATTATGAAAATCATCAGTTATAATCTCAACGGCATCCGCTCGGCCATCAACAAAGGTCTGCTGGATTGGTTAGCGGCTGAGAACCCGGATGTCTTTTGTATCCAGGAGAGCAAGGCGCAGCCCGAGCAGATCGACGTGCTGGCCATGCAGGAACTTGGTTACCGCAGTTATATCCACTCCGCGGAGAAGAAAGGCTATTCCGGCGTGTGTATCTTCACCAAACGTGAGCCCGACAAAGTGGTCGCAGGTATGGGCAATCCCAAATACGACCGCGAGGGGCGCGTGCTGCGTGCGGACTTCGGAGACGTAACCGTCGTGAACGCCTATATCCCGAGTGGCACGACAGGAGACATCCGCCAAGACTTTAAGATGGAGTTTCTCGAGGACTTCCTCGTATGGGTGAACGAACTGCGCAAAGAGCGCCCGAATATCGTCATATGCGGAGATTATAACATTTGTCATAAACCCATTGATATCAACCACCCCGAGCGCCAGATCGGTGTATCGGGATTCCTGCCCGAAGAGCGCGAATGGATGGATCGGTGGGAAGCCAGCGGACTGGTGGACTCTTTCCGCGTGTTTGACCAGAGTGCTGAGCGATACAGTTGGTGGTCTTGGCGCGCCGGTGCTCGTGCACGCAACGTCGGCTGGCGCATCGACTACCACTGGGTAAGCGAGAGTCTCAGACCGCGTCTCAAGGATGCAAAGATATTAACCGACGCCGTGCACTCGGACCACTGTCCGGTGATGGTAGAGATAGACTAATATGGATATATTACGAACCGAACACCTGGTAAAGAAATACGGCAAGCGCACCGTAGTGGACGATGTGTCCATCGAACTGGAGCAGGGCGAGATCGTCGGTCTGCTAGGTCCTAATGGCGCCGGTAAGACCACGACTTTCTATATGACGACGGGACTGGTGGCAGCGAACAAAGGGCGTATTTTCCTCAACGACCAAGAACTAACTTCGCTGCCGATGTACAAGCGTGCGCAATTGGGTATCGGCTACTTGCCGCAAGAGGCCAGCGTGTTCCGCAAGATGACCGTCGAAGATAACATCCGCGCGGTGCTCGAGATGACCACTTTCACGAAGGAGTACCAGACCCGGAAATTAGAGAGTCTCATCAAGGAATTCAACCTCGAGCACGTACGCCATAACCTTGGCGACCACCTCAGCGGTGGTGAGCGCCGCCGCACAGAGATCGCGCGATGCCTGGCTATCGAGCCGAAGTTCGTGATGCTCGACGAACCCTTTGCGGGGGTCGATCCGATTGCCGTGCAGGAGATCCAGGATGTGGTGTGGCGACTCAAAGACAAGAACATCGGTATTCTCATCACCGACCATAACGTCGATGAGACGCTTATGATCACCGACCGCGCGTACCTGCTCTTCGAAGGACGCATCCTCTTCCACGGTACGCCGGAAGAACTGGCCGCCAACCCCACCGTTCGAAAGAACTACCTCGGCCGCGACTTCGAGTTAAAGAAAAAGACCCGCGTAGCATAAGGCGGATGAATCGCTTCATACTACATATCATTGCTATCACAGCTGTCGTGTTGAGCGCCTGTACGGACAATACGCCTACGGTAGCTGTGCGCGTCAAGGAGTGCGCCGCCATGCCGGTCCCTCGCGCCAGTGCCGCAGCATGCGCGCTGGACGGCAAAGGATATGTATTCGCCGGACGCGATGCGAACGGCACCTATCTCAATGACCTTTGGCAGTACGACCCGGGCACGGACAGTTGGAAGCAGTTAAGTGCCTTCCCCGGCAAGGCGCGCGTGAAAGCGGTGATGGCTGCCTACGACGGAGCGCTCTATATGGGATTAGGTTTCTCGGGCGAGAAGGTCTATGTAGATAGCTGTTACCTGCGGGATATATGGCGCTATACGCCGGCCGATGACCAATGGACGAGGCTGGCGGATTGTCCGTCCGCTAACACCGTCAGCGGTGTTCCTTGCATGGTCGATGGGCGTATGTATGTGCTCTATAGCACCGGCTGGTCGCAAAGCAAAGATATCATCTACTATGATTTAGCGAATAATCACTGGGGGAACATCCCGGATACCGGCAAGCGTCCCGGGGCATGCTTTGGTGCAACGGGAGTGCCTTTCGCCGGACGATTCTACTTTAGTACGGGTTTAACCTGGGAGAACACCAAACAGTGGTATGAGGTGGACATCGCCAATGACCAATGGACTCCGCTTGCGGCCTACCCCGGCAAAGGACGGGAACTATGCGCCGGCTGCGCCACCGACAACTATATCTATCTCTTCGGCGGCCGCTATTTTGCCGGAGAACATACAGGAGGAGAAGTGTTTAGCGAGTTTATGCGTTATAACGCGGACTCCGATCAGTGGGAGCACTGCGGCGCTATGCCATGCGGCAAAGGCGAGAATATGATCGCTTTCAGTATTAACCATATAGCCTATTTTGGTCTGGGAGAAGACGAGAAAGGCACCCTTCATAACACCTTGTACCGCATTGAAGAATAGGCTCTTATCCATAGTATGTCTCCTGTTATGCGCCATGAGCGCGTATGCCTGGGACTGGTGGCCATTACCAATGGCCCAACCGGATACATGCCGCGATACACTCTTCTATTCCGGCGGCGTGAGTGCGGTGGCATCGTCGCCAAGTGGTTCTCCAACCTGGATACACGGCAACCGAAACGGAGAAATCTCTACCCTGCCCTATAGCGGAAACATCCGTCTGGGTATCATCAAACCCGCCACACGTCCGAACCGCTGGTACGATTGGGATGGTGCTGTGGTGTTAAACGGACGTATCGCCGGTTCGAACACCGCCGTACAAGGCACCGGTTTCTTCTCTTTGCTCTATGCGCACGCACGCTTGTACGTGGTCGACATCACGGTCGGTATCAAACCCTGGCAGTCGCCTTTTGGCGATGCCGAACTGACGGCCGGGGATCTGTTGTTCTCCAACAATGCGCATCCTGTCCCGCGTATCTCCGTCGGCATCGACAACTACACCGCTTTCCCGGGTTTATACGGATATGCCGAGATACGCGGAGGACTGACTCAAGGATGGTTGGGCGATAACAATCCCTATGTCTCCAAGACCCTTTTGAACCATAAATTCCTTGGCGTCCGGTTTGGCGGCAAATTGCCTGTCAACCTGGCGTACGAACTACACCATGCGGCCCAGTGGGGCGGATATGAGAACGGCGTGGTGGACTTAGGCAATGATTGGAACAGCTTCATGCGCGTCTTTAGCGGAAAGCAAGGAGGGCCCGCCCGAATAGAGCAACTCAACTCGCAGGGCAACCATATAGTCAGTCAAATACTCTGTCTCACGGCGAAAGGTGAGAAATGGCATGTCGATCTCTATTGGCAGGATCTTCAAGAAGATGGCGCCGTGCATTTTATGGGTAGCCGCAGAAATTCCAAAGACGGCCGCTGGGGTATCCACGCGGCGCAAGACGTATGGCCGTTTATTTCCGGCTTCACCTTCGAATGTATTCAAATGACTGACCAATCCGGTCCATGGGAAAACCGGGACGGTATGGTGTTTGGTGGCAATGATTTCTATTATTCGAACGG
>Ga0247611_10004533_pt1 | contig 19188 bp, 15 predicted proteins | sample 177DNAGHGhighgp2_FD_192422 | JGI IMG/M metagenome (GOLD analysis project Ga0247611, IMG submission 192422) | Sheep rumen microbial communities from Palmerston North, Manawatu-Wanganui, New Zealand - 1770 DNA GHGhigh gp2 | ecosystem: Host-associated > Mammals > Digestive system > Stomach > Rumen... | reverse complement strand
CAGGTGGCTATGGCGGCGGTGTTCCACCTCTTCCCATTCCGAACAGAGAAGTTAAGCCCGCTTGCGCCGATGGTACTGCAATGCAATGCGGGAGAGTAGGTAGCTGCCTTCTTTTACTTCGGGAGTCTTTTCATCACGGTATGAGAGGACTCCCTTTTTTTATGCATGATGCGTAATGCTTCATGTAATTTCGGGTCAGCGGATTAAGGAGACAGCATTATATAATATTTTCCTCGTGCGTGCGTTATTATAATAAGGTGTTTATTTATGTTTCTAAAAGAAAGTTTTTTGATGAACATGGTCTGGCTGCGACGTTGTTTCCATAGCCGTGGCTTTGGTATTCAGTCCCCTTCAGTGTATCGTTTTGTTCGCTATGTCATTAATGAACACTATCTTTACTATGCTTATGATGACCTGAAACATAAATATCCCAAAACATCCCCTGTTGAGAGAAAACTCCTACAATTGTATTTTCGTATTGCTAATGCTTGTCAGGCTCATAATTGGGTCATCATTGATAAACTTGATAATCCAGAGGTCTATGGAAGAAAACTTGATTATATACAGCATGGATGTCATAAAACTCGTTGCCTGCATATTAATTATATAGAACAATTGTGTGAGGATGAAGTCTTTGACGTTGTTGTTATTCAAGCTAACAATGATGGTATAGATTACTTTCGTTATCTTTTTCCTCATTTATCTACAAGGTCCTTGGTTATAGTGGAAGGTATCTATCATAATAAAGCTTCCCAAGTCTTTTGGACAGCAATCAAGAACAGTCAGCAGGTTGGTATCACATTTGACCTGTACTATTGTGGAGTCGTATTCTTTGATAAAGACCGATATAAAAAGAATTACTACATTAATTTCTAATTTTTTTATATTATAAAATGCTCTTTCACGAAGTTTAATATATGTACGTCAAAAAAGTTTTACTAAACGCTTGCAATTAAGAAAATTATTACTACTTTTGCGCATCAAATGAATAACGCAAAAAAATTAAACTATGTATTGGACATTAGAACTCGCTTCAAAACTGGAAGATGCACCCTGGCCAGCAACCAAGGATGAATTAATAGACTATGCCATTCGATCGGGAGCCCCCCTTGAAGTTCTTGAAAATCTTCAGGAAATAGAAGACGAAGGTGATGTATATGAAAGTATAGAAGATATTTGGCCTGATTATCCTACTAAAGAAGATTTTCTCTTCAACGAGGATGAGTATTAAAGCCTACTGTTAGGTTTAAACAATTGAATACCAGCGAGATAAACAATAATTATTTGTTTGTCTCGCTGGTGTTTTTATAGTCTCAAATGGCAATCATTTCCTGCCCCATCAGATGAAATGCTTCCAACGGGCGACTTAAAGTCTCGCCTGCATCTGTCAACAAATAAATGTGATTGGCGTCAAACCATAATTTTTCAATTTTTGCCATAATTATTCATCGTTATCGTCCATGTGTTCGTGTCATTTCTCTATGAACTCTTCTTGAAAAGTCTCACACTGTCTTATTTAAAATAAGACAATGCTTCATTCATAGTGTTCATTCATCATTCATAATGCCTACTGTCTAATGATTTTGGTGTGGGATTATTTACTTCCTTTTTCTTCTCATTTTTTATTCCATTTTGCCTCCTTTTTTGAAGGGAAAACTGCGTTTTAAGAAATATTAACTCATTTCCTCACAATTTCCTCACACCTCACAAAGCCTTTGTTTATCGGCTTTTCAGCTCACAGAATGAGGAAATGAGGAAAAAACTGAAAAATAAAATTTCTGAGTGCGCGCACGCGCGCGCGAGAACTTTCTTTTTCATCTGGCACACAGCGACACTTTTATAGTGAAGCATGAAAGGAACTTATGAAAGGTCAGTAATTGTTTTGATGGTTATTTGGAACTATTCCCATCAATAGAATACAAAAGTAACGATAAACACCCGCCTTCCGTCACTTTTAACGCCTCAATCGCGCGTAATGTATATCCATATCCGATTTCGACAACAAGACTGGCTGCCGATTCATCACGGTCGATGCCTACGCCGCAGCCATCCCATTCTTTCTCCACAACGGTTTCGTTCCTCTCAACGACGAGGATGCCGACGAGCCGACGCGACTGCTTCTTGCAAGCACAATACCGTCTGACAGCAGAAAACTGGTTAGACGATAAGGGCATGGTCACAGCGCGATGTGGGAGCAACTCTCACATCCCATGACCATAGTAAGACGCAACATTTATAAATTCAAGCAATAATCAGCGATTACAGGCAATAATATAAAAAAGTGTGCCAAAGTGGTACACTTTTCATTTTTATTTTGTACCTTTGCGTCAGGAACAAAAATATAGGACGATGATAGTTGTATCAGGTAGAGATTACAGAGCAAATCTGGCCAAATATTACGGATTGGCCCAGAAGGGTGAAGATGTTGTTGTAAAAGCCAGATATGGCAGTTGGAAAGTTGTTCCCATCACAGAAGATGATGTGGTGGTGAACAAGAGGGATCTACCCCAAGAACTGCGCAATGCTCTCTTGGAGGTCAAGGAGTCCATGGAAGGTAAGAAGAAGCTGATGACCTGGGAGGAACTTGTCAATGATTTGGACGATTGACTTCACCACGGAGTTCTCCCGGGGTGCCAAGGTACTGAAGAAGCGGTACAAGAGTTTCATGGATGACCTTGAAGACTTCAAGGACAGCATCATGAAGAACCCCTTCCAAGGTGCAGAGCTTGTGCCTGGAATCAGGAAGGTTAGGATGACCATAGAGTCCAAAGGGAAAGGAAAGTCGGGCGGTGCCCGTGTGATTACCCTGACCTACTATGTTTCTGAGACAGAAGGGAAAATTCACTTCCTAATCATCTACGACAAGTCCGATGCTGATACCGTTGACGTGAAAGTCGTTCAAAAATATGTGGCTGAACTGGGATTTAATCTGCAGGAACTCCAGGATCAGGGGCTTCTAACCCAAAGGGAAGAAGCCGTACAACCAGAAGGGACTGGAGAAATTTAGTTTAATCAATAGAGAAGGGATTCATTATGTAAAGTTTGCCTCAGACCCCGTTCAGCCGAATTTGCAATGCCACCCTCCTTCCTCTCTAAACCCTCTCTGCCGCGAGCGGTGTAACCGTGAGCGCCGGAGCAGAAATGACTCCGCACTCTGTGGCTCTTTTAGACGGAAAAGCCCCAATTATATATATTACAATGTTGTTACAATGCAACCATGTAACAGCATTGTAATATATTTTTTTTGATAATTACATTGATTGAACATAATTTTGCTCCCGAAAAAAATAAAAGAGAGAAAAATGGAAACAATGCAAGACTATGTAATGGTATCACTGAAGTTGTTGGGAGCGCTTGGACTGCTTATCTTCGGCATGCGAATGATGAGCGATGCATTGCAGAAAATGGCTGGTCCACAGCTACGGCACATCTTGGCACGAATGACAACCAACCGACTGACGGGCATGCTGACGGGAGCCTTTGTGACCTGTGCCGTTCAGTCTTCGTCGGCAACCACCGTTATGACAGTGTCCTTTGTGTCGGCAGGATTGCTGACGCTGGCGCAGGCCATCTCTGTGATAATGGGCGCCAACATCGGAACGACGCTGACAGCCTGGATCATGTCGTTGGGCTATAACGTCGATTTGACCAACGTCGTATTTCCTTCATTTTTTGTCGGCATGGTGCTCATCTATATGAAGAGGCACCGCTTTGTGGGCGACTTTCTGTTTGGAATCGCATTCATGTTCCTGTCGCTGGTTATGTTGAGCTCCGCGGGCAGGGAGATGGATCTGGAACACAACGAAGCAGTAGTCAGCTTCTTCGCCTCGTTCGATACAGATAGTTATTGGACGATACTTGCCTTCTTGGGCATCGGAACACTCATTACCTGCATCGTACAGTCATCTGCTGCAGTGATGGCTATCACCATACTGCTCTGTTCTACCGGGGTGCTGCCTATCTATCTTGGCATTGCCCTTGTGATGGGTGAGAACATTGGTACCACGGCAACAGCCAATCTCGCTGCGCTTGGAGCTAATACGCAGGCGCGTCGGGCTGCGCTGGCCCACTTGCTGTTCAATGTGTTTGGAGTCGTATGGGTGCTGTGCGTGTTTTATCCTTTTGTCGATATCGTTTGTCGGCTGGTAGGCTACAATCCGTCGCTTGGCGGTCAGGAGGCACGCCTGCCAGTGGTGCTGGCCATGTTCCACACCTGTTTCAATGTGACGAATACAGCCATACTGATAGGTATGATCCCCTGGTTAGAACGCGTTGTATGCTGGCTGTTGCCCGAGAAATCACAGCCCGAACAGGAGCAGTTCCGCCTGCAGTATATTCAGGGCAACCTGATGCAGACACCAGAAATCTCCGTGCTGCAGGCTCAAAAGGAAACGGCACAGATGGGCGTGCGGGTGCAGAAAATGTTCAGCATGGTATGCCTTTTGATAGACGAGCAGAAAGATACCAAGTTTACACATCTGTATAGCCAGATAGAGCAGCAAGAGGACTATACAGACCGCATGGAGATAGAGATAGCCCGATTCTTGGAACAGGTGAGCGAGAACCATCTGAGCGACGAGACAAAACAGAAAGTGCGGCAGATGCTGCGAGAGGTAGGTGAGTTGGAGTCTATCGGTGATGCCTGTTTCAACCTGGCCCGCACGATGAACCGTCTGCAAGAGAGTGGCAAGGACTTTACTGCTGGTCAGCGAACCCAGTTGAAAGCCATGATGAAGCTCTGCAACGATGCTTTAGTGCAAATGAATGCCGTCATGCATGGTCATCGTTACGATCACGACATCCGCGAGACCTTCCGCATTGAGAACGACATCAACCAGATGCGCCAGCGACTGAAAGCAGAAAATATCCGAGCCATCAACGAGCGTGAATACGACTATTCCATTGGTACCCTCTACATCGACCTCATCAACGAGTGTGAGAAACTGGGCGACTACGTTGTGAATGTCGTTCAGGCAAGATTCGGAAAATAATTCGTACCTTTGCACGCGATATGGATAAAAAACGAATCCTAATAGTAGATGACGAGCAGGACCTGTGCGAAATTCTACAGTTCAACTTGATGGCAGCAGGCTATGAGGCTGACGTAGCCTATTCAGCGGAAGAGGCCATTAGTAGAGGCATCGGACAATATGATTTGCTGATGCTTGACGTAATGATGCCTGGACAGTCTGGATTTGAACTGGCAGAAAGACTACGGGCCATGCCTCAGACATCACAGATACTCATTATTTTTATTACTGCCAAGGACACAGAGGACGACACTCTTCGGGGGTTCGGACTAGGCGCTGACGACTATGTGACCAAGCCTTTTTCTGTGCGTGAAGTGGTGGCAAGGGTGAATGCCGTATTGAAACGGAACCAGCCTACAACAACATTGTTGCATTACGAAGGACTGGTGGTTGACCAAAACAGCAAGACGGTCACTATAGATAATAATGCAGTAGAATTCACCCGAACGGAGTTTGAACTGTTGGCACTGATGCTGAGTTGTCGTGGACGGGTGTTTTCACGGCAGGAGCTGATAGATATAGTTTGGCCCGACGATGTGATCGTGACTGAGCGCTCTGTAGATGTCAACATTACACGCTTGCGCAAAAAGTTGGGCAGCTATGCTGCCTGTATCCTCACAAGACAAGGATATGGATACTGTTTTAAATGAAGAAAGAAGATTATACTCTGTACAGATATGAAAGTGCTTAGTGAGGGAAAGCGTATGTGGACCTGCGTAATGGGTGTTTTTTTTGTCTATGCCGTCATTATCATCCTGTTTGAAGACTATGATAAGCATTTTCTGCAACCTTTTGACGAAGTTAGCGACTGGCATTTGCTCCTGTTTTCCATCGTGGTAATGTTGTTGTTGGGTCTGTTGCTCTATCACTATGCACATAAGATGGATGAGCGCATCAGTCGCGAACAGATGGCTAAGCAGAATGAGATGCGTCGCCAATTGACACAGAATATAGCCCACGAACTGAAAACGCCTGTAGCTAGCATTCTTGGTTATACTGATACCATTATCGACAACCCGGCCATCGCTGAAGAGACGAAGATGCAGTTCATCCGACGAACCAATGCACAGGCACAGCGGCTGACAGCCCTGCTACAAGACATTTCCACCCTGAATCGTATGGACTATGCTCCAAAGATGCTGACTATGGAGCGGGTTGACATTTCTGCATTGTTTGCGGATATCGTGGAGGAAACGGCATTGGCTGTGGAATCCAAGCAGATGAAACTGAACAACTGTCTGCCAGAAGATGTCTGCATCCAAGGTTGCTGGTCGCTTATCTACAGTATCTTCCGTAATCTTGTTGACAATGCAGTCTATTATGCAGGTGAAGGGACGACGATGGAGATTTCTGCTGAAGAATACGACAACTATTGGACTTTCACTTTCCGTGATAATGGTGCAGGAGTCACAGAAGAGCACCTGCCTCACATCTTTGAACGCTTCTATCGCGTGGATAAAGGACGTAGTAGGCAGATGGGAGGAACCGGTCTTGGTCTTGCTATCGTCAAGAATGCCGTCCTGTTGCATGGTGGACATATAAATGTCCAAAATGCAGACGGCGGCGGGCTACAATTTGATTTTACCTTAAAGAAAAATATAACAGCCTGCCCCACCGGCGAATAGCCTTTGATGGCTTCATGCCGTACGTTTTTCGCAGTAGCGGGCGAGGTGGTGGAAGAGCAGAAAGAAGATTACACCAGTGATAAGTCCGGCAATGGCATCGATGAGATAATGAGCCTGAATATAGACGGTAGCGGCAAACATCAGCAGGAAAAAGGGTAGAATGAATGCTACTAACCGGCAGGAACGTGCTCTTACGGCAAGAAGGAGTAAGACGGTGGTGATGCCTACATGCGAGGAAGGAAAGGCTGCCGTGGGGCGTTCACCGGCATTGTGAGCATCTTCCACCAGATGATAGAAAAGTCCATTGTTCCATCCCGGTACAGGTAGAGCTTCCTGATGGGTATTGAAATAGTCGCCCAAAGCGGGAAATACACCTTTCGCAATCTGGTCGGTACCTACTGCCAGATAGTAATATTGTGGCCCAGTGACAGGAAGTATGATGAAGATGACGTAATAGACAAAAAAAGCACCCATGAGGATAAAGGTCGCTTGCATGAATTCTTTTTCACGAAGGAAGAAATAGTAGAGCAGTACCACGGCCATCAAAGGATAGTAGGATGCATAGCCCAAGCACATCAGTTCGCTGAACCATGGCTGTGGCATGACTTGAGAGAAGAGCAGTGCGGGTTGACAATGAAAGAACTGTTGCTCCCAACCGGCAAACAAGTGGTCGAGGTTGGGAAGCAGGCGGTTGATTTCATAGGTATCGGGATACCACCAGGCCAGCAATGCCATTTGTGCTGCCACGCGAAAAAGACGAGTCAGTTGGCAGGGAACCAGACGATAGACAGTCCACAGGGCTGCTATGATGGCAGCAATGCGTAGTCGTCCGAAAATCATAGCATCGGGATGTTGTATTTTGGTGTATGCAAAGAGAATGATGGCCAGTGTAAGTATGAGGTAGGCCACCACCACCCACTCAAAGGCGAAAAGTCCCTTGTGCGATTTCTTTTCTATCTGAAATAGTTTCTTCATAGTTGTCTTTTTTAAAGGCTCATCCATAGAGCGTCTTTTGGCTATAGCCATCCGTTCTCCCGATACCATGTAATGGTGTGGTGAACGCCTTCTTGCAGTGTTACCTGTGGATGGAAGTCCAGCTCGTCAATGGCCGGACGGATGTCGCAACGCCAGTTGCGCTGTCGCAGTATATTGTATTTGTCGTTGTTTAAGGCCGATATCTTTCCTGTAGCTCTTGCAATATATTCACCGCAGAAGGTGACGATGCGCAATAGCCAGATGGGGGCTGTGATGCGTATCCACCATGGTCTGCCCAGCTCTTCATGGATGTAGTTGCTGAAGGCTGCAGATTGATACACTTGTCCGTCGCTTAAGAAATATTTTCCTCCATTCTTGCCGTGATCGAGAGCAAGGAATACTGCTTGAACAACATCACTGACATAGATGAAGGTGATATCTTGTTGCCGAAAGCCCACGGCAAAGTCGCTATGTCCTTTTATGCTCTTTGCCATTAGGAAGTAGTCACGCTCGCGCGGTCCATACACCCCTGTCGGTCGAAGAATAACATAGGGAAGCCGGTCTTTCACGTCCTCCAGAATCTGTTCTGCAAGCAACTTGCTGCGGCCGTAGGCTGTGTTGGGACATGGAGAATCGTTATCAGTGATTTCCTGATAAGGTTGTTGTTCGCGTACAGGACCAAAAACGCTCAGTGAACTGATGAAGACAAAGCGTACGAGGGATATCTTTAACTCAAGCAGTGCTTCAACCAGGTGGCGTGTACCTTCAGTATTCACGCGAATAAAATCTTCTTGTCGGATGCACTTTGTTACGCCAGCAGCATGAACGACATAGTCGAAGTGATGATGAGCCAAGGCTTGCAACAATTGTTCTTTGCTATCGAGGTCCAGCTCAAGAAACTTGATTCTCGGATCAGTGAGAAAGCGTCGTGAGCTACTATGACGCATACCGGCCCACACTTCCATGCCACGGTTAAGAGCTTCTTCAACAATGAAACTCCCAATAAAACCGCTGGCTCCTGTCACTAAAATTTTTTTTTGTTCCATTCAGACGGCAAAGGTAGAAAATATTTATCAATTATAAATTATAAATTACAAATAATTTGTATCTTTGCATAGTGATGATAATACCTATTGACTATGGCAAAAGAAAAGAAAGCCGGTAAGCGGCATATCAATAAGGCACAGATTGCAGAGATGTTACAGACTCTATTTGTGTCACAACCCAGTAGGACGTTTTCGTTTAAGGAGGTGTTCAAGGAACTGAAGTTGAAGACCCATCCGGAGAAAATGCTCGCTATCGACGTGATGGAAGAAATGGCTTGGGATGATGTCTTGACTCGTGTCACTGATAGCTCTTACCGACTGAGTCATGGCGGTCAGGTTCAAGAGGGAACTTTTGTTCGTAAGTCTAATGGAAAGAACTCTGTTATACCTGATGAAGGCGGCATGCCAATCTTTGTGTCAGAGCGCAACTCGCTTTCAGCTTTCAATGGTGATCGTGTTCGCTTTTCATTTATGGCGCGCAGGAGAAATCACATCAAGGAAGCCATGGTGCTCGAAATTCTGAAACGTGCCAAAGAGACCTTTGTCGGTAGGCTGCGTGTAGATGATGATATGGCCTACTTGGTAACCCAGGAGAATCTTTTTGTCAATGATATCTTGATTCCTAAGCGTTATCTGCATGGTGGTAAGACTGATGATAAGGCCCTGGTAAGGGTGGTGCAGTGGCCAGACGCTGACCATAAGAATATGGTAGGAGAGGTCGTAGATATACTGGGAAAGACTGGTGAGAATAATGCCGAGATGCATGCCATCTTGGCTCAGTACGGGCTTCCTTACCGGTATCCGAAGGAGGTGGAAGAGGCTGCTAACAAGATTAGTGGAGATATCACTGACGAAGATTTGGCGGAGCGTGAGGATTTCCGTGATGTGTGGACCTGCACCATCGACCCACATGACGCTAAAGACTTCGATGATGCTTTGTCCATCAGGAAACTAAAAGCTGACAGCGAGAAACAAGCTCTTTGGGAAGTTGGTGTACACATTGCAGACGTGAGCCACTATGTGACAGAAGGTTCCATTATAGACAAGGAGGCACAGAAGCGTGCCACGAGTGTCTATCTTGTTGACCGTACCATTCCGATGTTGCCAGAACGCCTATGTAACTATATCTGCTCCCTGAGACCTGATGAGGACAAACTGGCCTATAGTGTCATCTTTACCTTGGATGATGAGGCCAACGTGAAGAATTACCGCATTGTTCATACCGTGATTCGAAGCAACCGTCGCTATGCCTATGAGGAAGTTCAGAAGGTCATAGAAGATAATCGTGGCAACAAGAAACCCGCAGATGTCAATAGTGGGGAACCTTATACAGAGCAACTGCTGCAGCTGGATCGGTTGGCCAAGTGCCTTAGGGAGAGAAGGTTTAAAAACGGAGCCATCAAATTCGACCGTGAGGAACTGCACTTTGATGTTGATGAAAAGGGAAAGCCCACGCGTTGTTACTTCAAACGCTCGTTGGATGCCAACCAGCTTATAGAAGAGTTCATGCTGCTGGCCAACCGTACGGTAGCGGAAAGTGTGGGCAAGGTGGGGAAAGGCAAAAAGGCCAAGACTCTTCCTTATCGTGTCCACGACAATCCAGACCCAGTAAAGTTGGAGACTTTGCGACAGTTTATCACGCGCTTCGGTTATAAAATCAAGACGGCCGGCACCAGGGGCGAAACGGCGCGTTCGCTCAATAAGCTGATGGATGATGTGGCTGGCCACAACGAGCAGAAGCTCATAGAGACCGTGGCATTGCGTGCCATGATGAAGGCAAAGTATTCAACGCATAACATTGGCCACTTTGGTCTGGCTTTTGACTACTATACACATTTCACCAGTCCTATTCGCCGATATCCTGATACTATGGTGCACCGTCTGCTTACGCGTTATGCTAATGGTGAACGCAGTGCCAATCAGAAATACTATGAGGAGCTATGTGAGCACTCCAGTGCCATGGAGCAGATTGCGGCCAATGCAGAGCGCGACTCCATTAAATATAAGATGGTGGAGTTTATGGAAGATAAGATCGGTGAAATCTTTGAGGCCCACATCAGTGGTATTCAAAGCTACGGAATATACTGCGAGATTGATGAGAACCACTGCGAGGGGATGGTGCCAATGCGCGACCTTGATGACGACTACTATGAATTTGATGAAAAAAACTACTGCTTAGTAGGCCGTCGTCGTCATCACCGTTACCAGCTGGGCGATGCCATCACCATCCGTGTAGCGCGTGCCAACCTTGAAAAACGACAGTTGGACTTCACTTTAGTTGAAAGATAGAAATAAAAAGCGAACAGTGAATGGCAAGTACTTCTCCATTCACTGTTCACTAAATATATCGTCCCATATCTTTTATTTAACAATAGAGGTAATGGGGTTGCGTTGTCCACTCATGCCAACCAGGAAAGCCTTGGCAGCCCCGAAACGAAGGAACATGTCCAGTCGAACGGGGATATGGTTCTGGTCATCAGTGATATAGAATCGTACAATCTCCTTGTATTTTCCTTTCTCCAGTTCCATGTAGGAAAGTTGCAGGCAACGGTACTTGACTCCATTGTCGGCCTTAATGGTAGATTTCCCTCCATAGCGCAGTTGTGCGGGGGTGCGGCCATCGCCATCGGCAATGGGGAATTTCAGAATATAACCCTTCTTCCAACCATCAGGATTGAAAGACCGGGCGCGCAGAAACATGTTCAGCATGTCGAAGATGCAGTCATCGTAAGAGTTTTGTATCCAGGTATGCTCACCGTTATTATGCTGACGGTGCTGACGCACATTACACTTACCTCCCTTGTAGTTGTAGAACACCTCATCTACCGTGTAGCGTTTTCCTTCGCGTGCACCTTTTCTATAATAGAGCGGTGCCATGTCTGCAGAAGAGTAGCAGAGCAGTGTGTCGCGCAAGACAAACATCTCGTCAACCTTGCGGTTGCCTCGCGTTGTCAGTGATGCGCGGTAGGCGGGTATGCCGTTATAGTTACTCCTCACCAGCGACATAGAGGCCGTTCCAGCTTTCACCCATACGAATTTCCAGTTGTAGTATAGGTTATACGACAAGTACTCGCCCGACTTAAAGGCTGTGTTCTTGTAAGTGCACTGTCCCAGGGCAGTCTGTATGAGCAGACTTTGCAGTAGCAGTAGGATTAAAAATTTCTTGTTCATATCTGTCTTGTAGTATTATTTTGCTTCGTTAGATGTCATGTTATCTTGCAACAAACTTCTTTCCGTGTGCCACTACAATGCCTTTACCTTGCTTCTTTGTAATGGGCCTCCCTGTTAGGTCATAGTGGTGTTCCTGTGTCTTTTCACTTTCAACATTCGTTGTCTCAATGCCAGTAGGAACCATTTCCAATGAAATGGTGTTGGAAGCTTCTGGTGTGGCATCCTTTGGGAGTATGGCCGTGTTTTTGGCAATCGACGTTGACGTTGAAAGGTTGAGTGTGGCCGTTTCAGAGACATCTGTAGAGATCGTATAGACGCTCTTTGGCGTGAGTCCCGTACGATAGGTACACACTCCTTTCAGCATGTTTTCTATAGGGGAGGCAGTCTGTGTAGTTACTGTAAATCCGTGGTCTCCATTTTCAGCTTTCGCGATGTAGCCACTTCCTGCTGGCAATATGGTTCCTGTTTCCAGTCGTTTCAGGGAGGCCACGCTGTTCTCTACTTTGGTCAGGGCGTAAACCTCCACGTCGTTAGGCACCAGTACGTTTACTGGAAAGGCGAATGTCGTCCATCCGTTGGTGATGCTTAACGGCAGGGTTGTAACCTCCTTGACCAGAAAGACATTTCCGGCATCGCTGAAAGCATCACGCCAGTAGCCAATGTTGCGTGCGGTGGTATTACTGTTAGCATAAAACGAGTTCAAGTAGTTGTTGCCGGTCACCTGTTCGTCTTTTGCCACCCATCGTCCACTGCCATCTCCTTCGAAAGTGTAGGGACGTCCCCATTCGCGTCGGGCTGTGGTAACCAGTTGTCCATAGTCCACGTTGCCAATGTAGAAGTTTGTCTGTGCGTTGATGATGTAAGTCTTGTATCCTTCTTTGTCAAAGCGCCATAGTGTGGTGCAGAAGTTGGAAGCTATTTTATTGTCGGAGGCAATAGCTGTCGTCACGTTTCTGGATGCCTGTGAACTACTCACGTTTCCGTCCTTGTCAGCAACGGCTCCGAAATTTCCTACTACGGCGTTGCCACGGGTAAAGATAATCTGGTAGATCTTCTCCGGGTCCATCCAATCGTTGAAGTCGGAATGATCCCATCCTTCAGGGTCGAAATCTGAAAAAAAACGCTGATACATGGCTTTGGCAGTTTCCACGGGGTCACCGACAGCTTCGCTGCTGAATGTTCCGTAGGCGTAGGGTGCCTGCGCAGGCAAATAGGTTATATTGTCCTTTCCTTCTTCGCCAGTGGCGAAGGGCCATTCGTAGTTATCGAACCAATTCTGTTGTTGCATGTCTTTGTCGAAGAAGGCAGCCCAGCGTGGATAGTAGTAGCTCGAAAGTAGTCCGTTCCATTCACGATTGGCATAGTCATGTAGTCCACCGTTATCACATTGCGCCTTCTCTCCCCATGTGGTAATCAGCATGCGAGCATTTTTTTCGTATAGTGCTTTCTCGGCTTCTGTCGTTCCGAGTTGTCGTGCTAACTCAGTCCATGTTCCGAGGCGGAATTCGCGTCGTGTTCCGAGCAGGGTGTCTTGTGCCAATATGAGATCAAGGAAGTCGGCCTGAATTTTCTTTCGCTCCACGTCAGTTGTGGCCAGTGAGAGGTTGTCAAGTGTTTGCTTACCGTAGTCGGCCAGTGCTTGCCGCATGATGTCCACCAGGTCGTACTGGTAGTTTTCGTTGTCTTTCAGTTTATCTGATACGAGGAGCATCTCGTATGCGGCCGTTCGAAGGTCTTCAATGCTCCAATACCAGGAGGAGAAGGCCCATGTGCTGACGGTTTTTGGCGATGTGGCAGGCCGTTGCATGAATACCGATTCTGTAGTTCCCTGCTGTTGGGTTGACGAGCAGTTATAGATGCCTTTGGCCAGGCGTGTCCATGCGCTGAGCAGTTTATCAAAGGTTTCCTTGTCGCTATCGGCCGTTACTCCATAGCGTATTGTCACATAGTCTTTAAGCCATGTGTCCTGTGTATATTTCTGGTCGGCAGTCCAAGGCAGCAGGTACAACATGTCGTAGAGCATGGGATTGTTCTCAATGCCTTCTGGAATGGCGCCAATGCCCTGCAGGTTGTTCTGGGTCTGTAGGTCACAAGCCCCATAGAAGCTTTGCATGACACGGTTGAGGCGTCCGAAGAGTCCGATGTTACCGCCGAAGTTACTTGTCATTCCCCATACCCATTCGTGTTTGTTTCCGTTGACATCGGTAGCATTTCCTCCCAGTGATGTTTCTCCGTTGGAATCACCGTGTAGGTTCAGGATGAGGAGACGTCCCTTGGGTATGGTTGTCGTCAGAGCTGTTGTGGGATTTTCTTGCCAGTGCTGTGCCACCCATATTGCTTCTGGGTCATAAGCCTGTAGTGCCTCCCACATGGCATTGATGGATGTCTTGGGCGTTACACCGCTGGGCACGACCCCTTCGTGGAATGGGTCAATGGCAAAGTAATGGGTGGATAGGTCTTCGCCGAAGACGTTGTCAATAGCCTTATAGTATTGGGCGGCAAACTCTTTCAGCTTGTTGGCGTTGTTGACAAACCAAGGCCGTTCAAACTGATTCCACTTGCCACTGCTCACTATTTGTGAGGCTGTCCATCCTTCAGTGTTCTTGGTGGCATAGTTAAGGAAGTTTTTAGGAATCATGCCTACATATCCGGGTATGACGGGTGTCATGCCAAAGTCATGAAGACGGCGGAAGATTTTTTTCCCCAATTGTTTTTGTTGCTCATACCAGCTTTCGGGTTGCGGACCTCCCCATTGTGTCATGTTGTTCATGAAGAACCAGCCATAATAGGCACCGCCGGTAACAAACTCGTTCACTTGGTCCAGGCTGGTATAGCCGTAGCCGTTGATGAGCAGTTCACGCCACACACACTCCATGCCTTGGATGATGAGAGGCAAGTTGATGCCGTGCAGCGCCATCCAGTCTATCTCTTGTTGCCATCTGTCCCATCCCCAGAATGACATGGTATAGCTGTGGGTGCAGAAGTTCAGGTAGTAGCGGTAGTCCACCTTCGACTCGTGTCGCTCCTCCGCCATGGCGGGCAGTGTGGCGGGCAGTTGTCCTTTGGGGTTGTTCCAGCTGATATCCACGCCAGCCTTATGCTGTAGATACCAGTTGATTCCAACGGCCAGACTGATGGTGTTGTTTCCCTTGACCGAAATCTTTGTTCCATCGCATGATACCACGAAGTAGTCTTTATCTGCATCTTCGTGTTCTAAGTTATATTCGAATTTTGAAGCATCACTGTTGTTGGGAAGGATGCGACCGAGTAATCCTTCAATGGCTTCGTTTTGTGCAAAGCTGCCAATGCTTGTAAGCAGACATGTTGCAATGGTAGATATAACTTTTTTCATAAGGCTGAATAAATGTTGTTTAGTAGTCTTGGGGAATATAGGGAATGCCCATTGCTTTGGCTCGTTCAGCGTTACGGTTTTTCTTCACCGTACGTTCTTTGTCAGCTTTCTGTTGGGTGATCTTGGCCGGTTTTTGCCGGTTGAGGCTACGCAGCAATGGGTTCCATTCGCGTGTTACATCCCATTTGGCGCGACATTCAATCTCTTCGTGGAAATAATATACCTGCTCTGGTTGTAGGCCGCGTTCATAGTTGCCGCAGTCCCAGAGACCGTTGTTGTTTTCATCGACAAAGAGGCGGAGGTAATAGGTTCCGGGAGTGACATAGTAAAACTCTGCCTGTCCGTTAGAAGTCTTTTGTTCCTTATATACCTTGTCGCTGCTGTTGAGCATCTGGATAACGAGCGGCTTTCCGTTTAATCCGCTGATGTTTACGAAGAAAGAGCTGTAGGCATCATAGTCCTTGACCTTGAATCCACGTTTCGTCTTCGACGAGAAGCTTTCATAGATATCGGTAAAGGCAGCGGAATCAAGCTCTAAACTATATTCTGTGCCAGGTTGCCACTCACCCAGGAGCATGTGCTCCCGTCGGCCCACATCGCGCAACTTGAAGCGCGACTCATACCACAGAGAGTCGTGCTTGGCATATAGGTGTATGCGGGAAGTGTCGATTCTCGCCAAGGGCGTCGGAGACGAAATGAGAATGTTTCGGTCAGGGTCGAGTGCCCCTGAAACGCTGAAGCGCAGGGCCAGGGGTTTAGCGGGCATCACGGAGTCGTAGGGAAGTCCTTTCTTGCGGTTTTTCTCCTGCATCTTGAACCATTCGTCAAATTCCTTCTGCTTCTGTTTCATCCGTTTGGCGTAGCCTTGCTTTGCCAGCACCTCCAGTTCCTCTGTCACAGGTTGCAGCATGCCGAGAGAATCTGTCATGCGGTAGGTGAGTTCCATCCGCAGCGTGTCCTGGTTGACCAGAGCGGTGTCGCGCAGCCAGTATGTCATGGTGTCATTTTTCTCGCTGGGCTCTATGATGAAGGCCTCCCGCTCGTTGAAGTTCAGTCCTTTGATGATGGGCTGCAGGCTGTCTCCATAGCTGAAAAATATGGAAAAATGATCGGGACTCTGACGCTCAGTCTTCACTAAGTAGCGGTTGGTGAGTGGAGTGCTGAATGCCTGCAGAACGATGTCGTCGGGCAGAAAGTGGGTATAGCCTGTCCGCGAGATAGACTCAATATGCAGGCTGTCTTTCCAAAGTGTGTCTTGTCGGATGTCGGCCTTGGCCGTTGGAATGATGGTGTCGCGAAGGAAAGCAAGTCGTTCGCTTTTCTGCGTGTACATGTAGTCACCGTCCATATCTTCTAAGGCATAGATTCGATAGTGACCTGGCGCTACCCCTTTAATGACAAAGTGTCCTCGACTGTCGGAGCGGCTCACACGCTGCATGGGTGTCTTTGTGAAGGCAGTGTCCTCCAGGTTGCTGTAGAGTCCCACGAGAACACCCTTTAGTGGCTCCAGGTTCTGGGCTTCCAACACATAGCCGCTCACTTCGAACGTGTCAATTTCAGCCCCGGTAGAAAAAGAGTAGGTGTAGTTACCCATAGGGTTGTTCTCGTTATTGTCACTGATGGCATCCGAGAAGTCTATGGTGTAGGTTGTGTTCTTTTTTAGTGAGTCGAGAAGTGTCACTATAATGCTCTTGCCGGACGCTTTGATCTCGGGCACCTCCAACTGAGGGGGAGAGACAACAACCTTCTCCTGCGCATTGTCTAACTTGATGAATTCGTTGAAGAGAATGGCTATCTTCTTTGACGACACATTCACCGACTTGTCTGTAGGTGAGGCTCCTACCACTCGAGGCGGTGTCTCGTCATACCATCCACCATCGGGGTTGCCCATGCGGGCACACCCTGCCAATGTCAGTACCAAGATATAACAGAACAACAATATCTTTCGCATATATTTTTCATTCATTTTCATTCACTACTGTTTGTCTCCCATCATTCCTAACAGTTCGTCAATGTGCTTTCTGCTGTTGGATAGGCGTGGTATCTTGTGTTGACCGCCCAGTTTGCCTTTAGCTTTCAGCCAGTCGTTGAAGAGTCCTGTGCGGGCAACGATTACCTCCAGCGGCTGCAATGTAATGTCGTGGAAGCGCTTGGCTTCATAGTCGCTGTTCACGCTCTGCAGATGCTCGTCGAGCAGTCTGGCAAAGAGCCCCATGTCTTCAGGAGCCTTGGCAAACTCTATCAGCCACTGGTGACGGCACTTGGCATGCTCGTCCATGAAGACTGGTGCAGCCGTGTAGTCGAGGACCTCTGCACCCGTTTGCCGGCAGGCGTAGGCCAGTCCTTTCTCGGCATTGTCCATGATGAGCTCCTCACCAAAGGCATTGATGAAATATTTGGTGCGTCCGGTGATGATGAACTTATATGGATTCTTGTTGGTGAACATCACCGTGTCGCCTATCATGTAGCGCCATAAGCCACAGGAGGTGCTGATAAGCATGGCGTAGTTCTTGTTCATCTCCACGCCCCATAGGGGTACCACTCGGCTCGAATCGGTGATGTGCCCATCGCCGTCAACGCTGTCCATAGGAACAAATTCATAGAACACGTCATAGTCAAGCATCAGCAGCATGGCCGAATCGGTTGGGTCGCTCTGAATGCCGAAGAAACCCTCTGAGGCGTTGTAGGTCTCCATGTAGTGCATGCGGGGTGAGGTGATGAGCTGTTCGTATTGTGAGCGATAAGGCGTAAAGGCTATGCCGCCGTGGAAGAACACCTCCAAGTTGGGCCACACCTCTTCTAAGTGTTGTTTGCCGGAGAGTTCCATCACGCGCACCAGTACAGAGAGCATCCATGAAGGAACACCACTCAGGTTGGTGACGTTTTTGTTCAGACATTCGCGTGCTATCCTGTCGCGCTTCACCTCAAAGTCACTCAGCAGGGCTGTCTGCTTTTTAGGAACCCGGATGAGGTTGGCCAGCGGGTTGATGTTCTCAATGAGAATGGCGCTGAGATCTCCCACCAGCGAACCGCTCACATTGTAGTTAGGCGAATGGCTGCCACCGAGTATCAGTCCTCGGCCGTCAAACATGCGACTCTCGGGGTTGTTGCGCAGATAGAGTGCTACGACATCCTTGCCGCCTTGGTAGTGAATGCGCTGTAGGCCTTCATCTGAAACAGGGATAAACTTCGACTTGTCGTTAGTGGTGCCCGAGGACTTAGCATACCATCTCACCCGGCCTGGCCACAACACGTCAGCCTCACCGTGGCGCATGCGGTCGATGTCATCCTTCAGTTCTTCATAGGTGTTCACCGGTACGTTTCTCACAAAGTCTTCATAACCCTTTGTGGAGCTGAAGCAGTGCCTGCTTCCATACTCCGTCTGTCGGGCTCTCTCCAACAAGTGGGTTAGCACCCTGCGTTGCGTCAGTTCCGCCTCATAGTGATGGTGAAGGTCTATTTTTTTCTGTCTCGACAAGAAAAGCTTGCCGACTATTGATGTCAGATTTGTCATGTGTTCAGTATATATATTGTGCAAAATTACGACATTTTATCCGAACTGACAAAATAACATCTCTTGTTTTTAGTTTCTTATATATAATTTAAGTTTCGGGACACTTTGAACAGGTCATCGGGACAGGTTGAACAGGTCATCCGGACAAGTTGTACGGGGCATCCGGACAGAGTGTCCGGGCCATCGGGACAGAGTGTCCGGGCCATCGGGACAAAGTGTCCGGACCCCCTTCGGACAGGTGAACTCCGTTTAATGCTTAATTCATAGTGTTCATTCATCATTCATAATGCCTACTGCCTAATGATTTTGGCGTGGGAGTGTTTACTTCCTTTTTCTTCTCATTTTTTCCCATTTTTTCTTCCTTTTTTGAAGGGAAAACTGCGTTTTAAGAAATATTAACTCATTTCCTCATGATTTCCTCACACCTCACAAAGCCTTTATTGATCGGCTTTTCAGCTCACAAAATGAGGAAATG
>Ga0247611_10004532_pt1 | contig 19190 bp, 15 predicted proteins | sample 177DNAGHGhighgp2_FD_192422 | JGI IMG/M metagenome (GOLD analysis project Ga0247611, IMG submission 192422) | Sheep rumen microbial communities from Palmerston North, Manawatu-Wanganui, New Zealand - 1770 DNA GHGhigh gp2 | ecosystem: Host-associated > Mammals > Digestive system > Stomach > Rumen... | reverse complement strand
GAGGAGGAAGCCTCCTTGACGCAAAAGATGGGACTTATAGGACAAATATGACTAATAAAACCAATAGAACAATGAGAACAACAAGAATTTTGACACTAATTGCGCTGCTAGTGATGGCGGGCGGGGTGATGCAAGCCCAAGTGCGTTTCGACTGGCAATGGGGCTATGGAAGCATGGGCGATGATTATCCCTATTGCATCATCAAAACTCCAGATGGTTATTTGGCAGGAGGAAACATTGACAAAGATGGAGGCTTCTCCGTTGAATGCGAACACACTGGCCAACGAAACGGTTGGATTATCAAACTGAATGAAGCTGGGGAATTGGTTGACCAATCGTGTGTGGAAATGAACACTATAACCCAAATATCTCAATCCAAGACAAATCCCAACCATTTCTATTTGATTGGGACCGACCCTGTTGGTGATGAAGCCAATACATGTATCGTAAAGATAGATGAACAGTTCAATGTGCTATGGAAGCGTGTCATAGGGAACCCTGCGTACACTTCATGGTATGCACCGAGAGTTGCCGCAACAAGTGACGGAGGATGTATCGGCGGTCATTCCGTAGCATGGAACGGCGGTGACATCAGCCATCATTTTGGTTCATGGGATGCATGGATTTTCAAGTTTGACAATGATGGCAATTTACAATGGGAAGTTACCTTGGGAACCGAAGACAATGAACTAGTCAGTTGTGTGAAGGAAATGGATGATGGTACTTATACGGTATTGATTAATGGCGACCCACAACAATTTGGTTCGCTCTATAGTTGTAACCAGTTGCCAAGTATTCTGTTCGGGGTGGTAGTCAGATTAGATGCGGAAGGCAATTTGCTGGATAACCGATGCTATGGCGGCTATACCCAAAACGATTCTTTTAACAATGTCATTGCATTGGATGACGGCTATCTCTTCGCTGGCATAGCGGCTTCGAATGATGGCGACCTTGAAGGAGCCGGTTATCATTTGGGCTACAACCAAGGCCTTCCCACTCATGGTCGCAGTCACGATGCCTGGCTTCTGAAAACCGATTTTGATGGTAATGTGGTCTGGAGCAAATGCTATGGCGGTACTCTTAATGATGCTGCATGTAAAGTCTTCCAAAATGACGATGGTGGATTTACAATTACTGGATGGTCGGAATCGAGGAATGGCGATGTGCAAAGTGCCCTGCAACTGTATGAGGAGCCAGAAGGCTCTTGGGGACCACAAAAGCCTTGGATATTCAGGACGGATGCCAAAGGTACCTTGTTGTGGGAAAGGGTGATGGGTGCTGATGTGGCTTCAGATCAGTATTATTGCGATGCTGTGCAAGCCAGTGATAAGGGGTTTGTTTTTCTTTGTCAAGAGACCTTGTACCCATCGAGCTATCCATGCGGCGATGTTTATTGTCCCAATGTGGTGTCAGGTTCGCAGGAAAACTACTGGATTTTCCATCTCACCGACATTTATGACTATGACGGCATCGAGGAACAGGAGGGATGGAAAGAAAATGGTGTTGGGGTTTATCCTAATCCGAGTAAGGACTTGATGCGGATATGTGGTGTTGAGGCTGAAGTGGTTTGGCTTTATAATGCTTTGGGGCAAGTGGTGAAGACGGTGCGGAACTCTAATGACGTGAGTTTGGAGGGATTGGTGGAAGGGGTTTATTTGGCGAGGATTAGGGATAAGGAAGGGAGAATCTTTTTGGAGAAGGTGATGGTGAGGTAGTGTTTTTTTTCGTGCTAACGTTATGCGTGCTAACGTACTTACGAAGACTCCCCCTGACCCCCTCTTAGAGGGGGAAGCCTTCCAGACGCATGAGATGGGATGAATAATCCCCCGGCAATCCCCCTGGCCCCCTTAAAAGGGGAAAGAGGGGAAAGATTTTGATTGAATTTGATGGATTTTGAGTAATTTTGCGGCCATGAAACGGATTTTGTACATAGGGCTTTTGATTGTTGTTGTGATGATGGGCTGCAACAAACGGGAATGTAACTTTGTGACGCCTATCGATAGCCAAGATGCGGAATACACTGAGCTGATTGACTCAGTGGAAGCGATATATGTCGGTAACAAGTACTATGACTTCACGGATTCCCTTGTAAGTCCCGCCTTGGCTTTCTACGAAAAAGGCGACAGGTCCCGCGATTATTGGATGCAGGCGCGTTGCCATTATCTGGCAGGTGGTTTAGTCTTTGATAAAAACCATTTTTCCGAGGAGGCAACTGTACATTTCCTGGAAGCCTTGAAAATCTTGGATTCCCATTTCGATGCAAAGCAGGCTCCCGTAGGGCGGCTTTACAGCAAGATTTGCTATATCTTGTCACGAATCGCATTCAATTTCTCTGACAAGCTTTGCAGCACACGCTTTGCCCGTTATGGCCTGGATTGTGCTTCTGTCGTTGGTGACACGGCTTGGATGCTCCGTTCAATGGCTAATCTCGGGTTGCTCTATGAGCGTTTCGGGAAGGCGGGTGAAGGCGACACGGCCTTCTTCTATTGCCACAAAGGTCTTCATTTGGCCAATGCTGACCGTTTCCCGTACGAAACGGCTTTGCTGGAAAATTCGCTTGCCAATTGTTTGCGTCACAGCCATGAGTACGATTCAGCCATTTTCTATTTTGAACATAGTTTTGCATTGGTTGACAGTTCCTGTCTCTTGTTTCACAGGAATGCGATTGAAAAGGCCTATGTCCATTATAAGGCATATGACTATGCGACTGCTTTGGCCGATTCGAAAGTCGCTTATCAGTCAAAGGATGAAAACCTTAAAGCGCAAGCAGCTTACTGCCTTGTCGACTGTTACGAAGCGTTGGGTGATACCTTGAGCACTTTGCCCTTTTACGCCTTTTTGAAAACCAGTGAGGAGAAGGATGTAGTGGCAAGCAACCATAATGCCAAAGCTTTGCCGATGCTGAACGCCTATCTGAGTGACAAGCAGAGATTGGAACATAGGGCTGGGATAGTATGGGTGGCGATAATCGTGGGTTTGTTGGCTTTGACTGCTGTTGTTGTTTTGGCGAAACAGAAGGGAAGGAAGATGCTGAAGCAACAACAGGCTGAGGCGGAAAGAGCCTTGAAGGCCAAGGATTCACAACACGAACTGGAGCTGAAGGCCAAGCAGGACGAGGCATTGCGGCAATTGGAGGCAGCCCGGCAAAGCCATGAGGAAGAGGTGAAACGACTGCAGGCAACGGTGGAACAATCATCGCAGCACCAGAGGGATATGCTTCAGCAGCGGGTGTTGGCGATTTACCAGACGGGTGGCGAGGATAGGCTACAGCGTATTCTTGACGAGTTTGAAAGCGCCTATCCATCGGCTACGGTTAGGCTGCAGCAGGCTTGTCCCAATCTGAACGAAACGGAATGCCGCATCGTCATTCTTTCGTTCCTTGGCTTCCGTGCAAAAGAGGCGGCGAATTTGCTTGGGTTGAAAGAAAACACGGTGACGCAATACCGATCCAACCTCAAGAAAAAGGCAGATATCGATGGCCTTTTCACCTCTATAAGGTAACAAAAACCTATATTTTCAGATTTTTGAGTTCATTGTATTTCAAGTTGTTGTGTTTTTGAACAGGCGCAAAATCATATATTTGGGCTTGGGGCTTGGCTTTTTGGCGTTTTTTTGTTATAGTTTTGCAACAAAACTATAATATAATGAAAGCAAAAAGAATTACAACCCTGCTTGCGCTCCTGCTGATGGCGGGAGGCACAATGCAAGCCCAGCAATGGGAGCTTGACTTTGGCGACCAGAACGACATCAACCAACATTCCCGCATCGATGCGGGCGTGATTGATGCGGATGGTAACGCCGTCTTGATGGGCCGATTTGGTCGCCGCCGCGATTGGAACACACAACTCATCAAAGTATATCCTGATGGCACCTATGAACGTCGCGTATGTGAAGATTTGCCAAAAATGCTGCTGACGCATGATATGGTTCAGCTTAGCAATGGCAATTATTTCACAGTGGCACAGTTTCAGCCAGACACCACAATGATTAATTATGGAGGCAGTGAGCTTTGGGCGATTGTTTTTGATGACAATCTTGAAATCGTAGATACAAAAATATATACTCAGAACTCTTTGGAAAGGATAAGTCGGCCGTGTCTTCTATACGACAATGGTCAGGTGATTGCCTGCGGTTATTATTATGAAAGCTCAAGTAGAGCATTCCCTTATATGTATAGGTTTGACGAAAATGCCGACACCTTGGCGTGCCGCTATGTGGTGCCTAAGTACTACAATGCCAATGATCCAGAGTTTCGGCTGCAAGGTTTTAAATGCCATAACATCCTCAAAAATCCATCGGGAAATGGTTATGTTTTTCTCTGCAACGGGCCTGGTGGAGGAATGGGTGCTGCGCTTTATGATGAGAACTTTCAATATGTGAAGGCATACCGCTATATATTGGGTTCTCCAGGCATGGAAGACATGGAGAGCTATGCTTTGGGTGACCGAGGTTATTCCGATTATTTCCTTTCGGATGACAGGCTACTGTTCTTTGGTGCAAGATATCCTTGGAAGCAAGGGATTGACGAGTATCTGTTGACGATTGGTGACCTTGATCTTAGTTGGACTGTTGGGCCGGGCCAACAGGGCTATAATGTGGACTGTGGCCGGGTTAATCATTATGAAGTGGGTTTCCTTCACGAGGAGGGAAGAAATGAAGAGCCTTCGGGATATGGTTGCAAATGCATGGCCACGGTGAACGACACGACCATGTATGGTTGTTACATGACAATGTACTACCCTGGGGACAACAAACACACAGGCTTGTGCCTTTTCGACCGCGACATGGAAATCCTTGGCGGTCGCTTCTTCGACGAGGACGAATACTATAAGTATTGGCCACAATTTGTTCTTCCTTATCCTGATGGAGGCTGTCTGTTGGTCATGGACGGAGGAGAAGCTTTGTCGCCATACGCGGCAAGCAAGGTCATGAAATTGACCCGCGAGGAGATGAACCCCATACCTGCCTCGGTCAAGGAGATCCCTGTGACGGAGATTCAAGGCAAGGCGTATCCTAATCCAGCAAAGGATGTTCTGAACATTGACCTTAGCGAAGTGGAAAACATTGATGGTTGTCGTATCAGCATTACGGATGCCCTTGGCCGTCCATGCCTGGATAGGTTTGTCCGGGGCGAGGGGAATGTGCTTACTGTGGGTGTTTCGGGCTTTAAGGCGGGGGTGTATTTCTATCGAGTTTACAATGCTGAAAAAGAACTATTAAACGGAAAATGGATAAAACAATAATACAATGAGAACAACAAGACTTTACATTTTGCTTGCGCTCCTGATATTGTTTGGGGCCAAGGTCTTTGGGCAGGAGTGGGAGTACTCTATTGAGTACAATGTTTATTCAAATCCTGAAATGACGCACCAGTATTGCGCATACGAATTGTCGGACGGGAGAATCATGGTTTGTTCTGCCCGATGTTTTCAAAGTGGGATGGGAAACGGAAATTTCTACCCACCGCATCCTGCCATGATTACCTTGTCGCCTGACGGGGAGGTGCTTGCGGAGAATGACTTTTTCAAGCCTGGCTATTGGGGCTCGTCCTATTATCCGTATGTGTTTGAGAATAATGATGGTGAGGTGTTTGCGCTGATGTCGTACAGCCCTGACCATGACACGGCCTATTTCAACTATTACCAGAACTATGACAACCCACCTGAAGATGCCATCTTTGGGCTGTATAAACTTAACGATCAATTAGAGATTGAGGAAAGCCATGAATACAGCTATCCTATTGATAATTACGAAGCCAGATATTATCAGGGATGGGCATGGTGGTGCTGCCATTATAGCGGAAACATTTTCATCCATTCGGCGATTGTCGATGAGGACGACATTGTGGGTGCTTACACCAAGAATGTCAGCTTTGGCCACCAACCGCTGCAAGGATACGATTCCCTGTTCTTTTTCAGAATGAACTTTGAAGGTGAATTGTTGGCCAATGTCGGTTATCAAATGACGACTTCAGGCAGCCCGTGGCAAGAAAAGTTGAGGCGTGAACAGCTCATACCGACTGATTTCGGCTATATCTATTACAATCCAATGCCACCGTATTATTTTGGCTTTTCTGATAGCAATGAAAAAGCATACGACGATGGCACTATCTTTTATTTGGACAAAAATTTCAATGTCATAAAACACAAGGCTTTCCGTCAACCAGATGGACATGATTGGGAAGATAACTATTTTGATAACATGGCCATAAAGCGCAGTGGGCACAACACAACATACATTGCCACGCAAACCAGGACCAATTATGAGCAAACATGGGAGGATTGCCGTTTGTATGAATTTGATGATGACATTGATGGAGAAGGCGGCAATGCGCCGATCATTCGCCAAATTGAACGAGGAACCGACGAATGGGATATCGTGGCTCTCAGTAGAGCTGTAGATGCCACTGACAGCAACACATTGCTATTCTGTTATTCGATGAATACTGGGGAGTTGAATAATGATTCTTGGATTGTTATTGAGCGTCTTGATGAGAATTTTGAGACCATATCGACGGTTTATTACGGCAAGGACTCAGACCTTTTGTGTAGTTGGGCGGAAAGCATCACCACGACAAGAGACGGCGGTGTTCTTCTGACGACCGAAACAACAAATCTGTCGAATCCGCAACAAGGCTGGACAACGGTCACCAAATTCCCTGCTGAAGCTTTTGTAGGCATCGAAGAAGCCCACGACAATGGCCTGAAAGTGGCAGTGGCCTATCCTAATCCGGGAAAGGATGTGCTGAATATCAGGACGGGATTGAAGGATGCACGGGTGGAGGTGTACGACATAAACGACAGGCTCGTCCACAGCCAAGCCCTTACGGAGAATGTGACGGTGATTGATGCAACAGATTGGGCTGAAGGTGTTTATGTTTGGAAGGTGATTTCAAACGGCAAATTAGCGGAAACGGGGAAGTGGATTAAAAAGCTTGACATTTATTAATAATCAGTACTTTTGCTGGAAATAAAACTATAGAACTATGAAAAAACAGTTTATCTTTTTGCTTTGCCTCGGATGGCTTGGAGTTCTAGAGGCGCAGAACATCTGGACTGATTTGTTGAATCCTTATGGGTTAATTGGTGTGGCAGCTAATGACGACAGGTTTTACAGTGACGGCTATGAAGAAACATTGTACCGTTCGCGAGACTTTGGCGAGACTATGGAACCCATTTATGACCAGAGCAATGTGGAAACTTCAGAGTTTTTGATCAACAAGCAGGGGCGAATCTTCGTCTTCAATGACCATACCAATAAGATATGGTATTCCGACGACAACGGCGACACATGGAATGTGCAACCGAACGGAATCGCTCGAAACTACGTCGACAGGATGTATTCTGTCTCAAACGACAGCCTGTTTATATGCAGCAACAACATTTTGGCGTGGACAATCGACGGCGGTGGGACTTGGAACGAGACGACGCTACCGTTCCTTGACGATGACCAGACCTGCATAGGCTTGCTTGCCGACAGAGCCGGAAATGTTTATGTTGGCAATACTACTGGAATTTACAGTGCTACGACGTATGACATGACGCAGTGGGAACTGAAGGCTGAATCCGAATATATGAGACAGATGGAATTGGATAATGAAGGCAACATCATTGTAGCAGAAACAAATTACCATAATTTCATCTATCATAATGGTGTTTACTTTACAGGGAGATACACCATTGCGGTCTCAGATGACGATGTTGTTTTCACAATACAGCGTCTCGGTCAGGCACACAACATATTGTTGTATTCGACCGATCATGGCGAGCATTTCATTCCAGTCGGTGAATACATATATTCATGGGCCAGCGGGCCACAAAGGGAAGAGCTGTACATGTGCAACGACCAACGTTTATATACTATGGGCTGGTATTACTTTCAAAGCTATGAATGGATTCCGCTTTATTATAGGAGCACTTTACGAGCTGATGAAATCGTAAACCAAAGCAGGCAATTTGCACCCCAAGGAGCGGAGTGGTATTTCCATGTGTTATCCAATGGACCGATTACGGAACCTCCTTTCTATTACGTAAGGTATTCAGTGACAGGCGTTGAGGAAGTACATGGACATACCTGCAGTGTGGTCAACGACGATCAATACGTTTATCAGGAAAACAATGTCGTTTATTGGTACAATCAAACGAAGGATGCGTTCACGGTGTTGTATGACTTCAACGCCGAAGCGGGTGATTCGTGGTATTGTGATGTTGCTGAATGTACGTATCTTGTTACGGTTGACAGTGTTGGATATATTGTTGGCGATTCATATTTTGATATATCATACCGAAGGCAACATGTGACCGCTTATGAAAGCGATGGGAGTACAGATCCGATTTTTGAGGGATGGATTATCGACGGGATTGGATATGATAAAGGCTTGTTCCCCGATGAGCTAACTTGTTATGGCGGTGGCAATGATAGCGGAGAGTTTTGCTATATCAGATGCTATTATGAGGAGGGTAATACTACTATGCTTTACCATTACGGTGAGTATTCTTGTACTTTTATTCCGGATGCGGTAAGCGAAAACACGGAAAGCCCTATTAAGGTTTATCCCACTCCAGCCAAGGACAGGGTTGTTATTGAAGGCATTAATCCCGCCGAAGTGCAGGTTTATAATGCCCTTGGGCAGTTGGTGAAGACGGTGCGGGGGACGAATGAGATTGATTTGAGCGGATTGGTGGATGGGGTTTATATGTTGAGGATTAGGGATAAGGAAGGGAGAATCTTTTTGGAGAAGGTGATGGTGAGGTAGTGTTTTTTTTCGTGCTATCGTTATACGTGCTTACGTACTTACGAAGGGGACTAATAGGACTGATAAGACTAATAATAAGACACTATGAGAGCGATGTGGATTTGGGCTTTGGTTTTGATGGCGGCCGGAATGCTGCTGGCGGGATGCCGACGGGAGAAGGCCGTACTGGCGAAGGATGCGCCTGCCGAAAGCAGCAGGACGGCGGCGGTGGATAGCACGAGGATGGAGATGGAGCTGATTGAGTGGGTTGGTGCGGGAGTGGAGTTGGATAGGTGACCCCACTCATCATCCGCCCTTCCGAATGCGCCATTCGGAAGCCGTGAACATCAGCATTTGCAATGCGAAAAGAAGATCACATCCTACTTCACCAAGAACAACCCCGGTGTGATGTCAAGCCAATGCAGCACCGTCTCGCCCCACACGAGGATGAGCACCCACGAGATGGTCATCATGGTGATGCCAAACTTGAAGGCGTCGGTCTGGCTATATTGGTTGGTATTGTACAACAAAGCGGCAGGCTTGCTGTTGAAGGGCAGCACATAGCAGTGCTCGATAAGCATGGCCACGGGCAGGCTGAGGCTCATGACGGGGAAGCCGAAACGCGCCTCCACACCCAAGGCGATGGGCACGAAGACCATGGTGCGAATGGTCTTGCTTTGGAAGACCAAGCCAGAGTACATCATCAAGAAAGTGAGGATGACATACAGCACCCAGAAGGGCGTGTTGGCAGTGATGCCGAGGCTGTCGAAAGCAGCGTTGACCATGGTGTTGGGCAAGTCGGTGGCATTGAGACCCGAACCCAAGGTATAAGCGCCAGCCGAGAACAGCATCAGATGCCAAGGGATGTCGACATCGTTCCATTTCACCACGCCGATGCCCGGCAACAGGGCTAAAACGGCACCCAACAGGGCGACAATGGTCTCGTCAATGTTATGGAAAGTGCCCTTAGTGACCCAAAGGACAAGCACCAAAACAAAGATGCCCACGGCCTTGTATTCCTCTGCCTTCATCTTGCCCATGGCCTTAAGCTCTTCCTTCAAGCGCTCCAAGCCACCTTCGATTTGAGGCACCTGCTCTTCTTTCTTCATCGGGAAGAAGACATAGGTGCCCAGCAACAAGCCTATCACGAGAATCAAGGCACTCATCGGGCCGCAAGAAATGAGCCAGTCAGCATAGCCGAAGTCGCAGCTGCCGACGAAGCCGGCGATAAGTGAGATGGCCAGCAGGTGAGCGCCGCTACCCGTATAGAACGCATTGGCGCCGATGTTCACCTGGAAGAGGTTCTGGATGACGAGGTTGCGTCCGAAGTTGTTGCGGTTGCCATTGGAGGCACCATAGATGGCGCACACCGTCATGAAGATGGGCAACATGATGGTGGCTTTCACCGTGGTGGCCGAGATAAAGGCCGACAACACCAAGTTAATGATCAAGAAACTCCAAAGGACACCTTTGGCGCTCTTGCCGAACTTGATGACAAAGGCCAAGGCCAATCGCTTAGCGAATTGCGTCTTGACCAGCATACTCGCCAAAACGAAGGAAAGGATGTTCAGCCACATCACAGGGTGACCGAGTTGGGCCAAGGCCTCCTTCTGTGTGGTGACGTTACAGAGCACGATGCCGAGGATGATGAACAGCGAGGTCAGGTAGTTGGGGATGGCCTCCGTCATCCAAAGGATGAGACCCGCGACGAAGATGGCGAGCATGGCGTAGTTGGTGCGGAGAAACTCCTCAAAGCCTATGTCGTTGCAACGCTTCAAGGCCTTCTCGGTCAGCATCTCGGTGTTCAGGTTGTCGATGAAGCCGATGTGGCAGCACCAATAAATCACGACGAAGGCGATGATGGCCAAGGGGCCGCCGAGGCGTGCCATCCAAATCTCAAAGTTGGATTTCTGCATCTTGGGCAGTTTTTCCACTTTGTAGTTGTTCATGTCCAAAGGGTCGAATGTGCTCATGGGTAATAAAATTAGTAGAGACGTAGCGCGCTACGTCTCTACAATTTAACAATTTATTTCCAATTCTTATAAGGATTCTTCATCAACATGGAGTTGAAGTACTTGGGGTCGCCGGTGACCTCTTCGCCGAGCCAAGCGGGCTTGTCGAAGGGCTCGTTCTCGTCGGTGAGCTCCACTTCAGCGACGATGAGGCCGTCGTTGTCGCCATAGAACTCATCGACTTCCCAGGTGTGCTTGCCGTCGGTATTCTTGACAAGATAGCGGGTCTTGTCGATGACACCAGGTTCGCAGATCTCGAGGAGTTGTTGCACCTCCTCGACGGGGATTTCCTTCTCCCACTCGAAGCGGGCGGCGCCAGAGGCGTTGCCGATGCCCTTGATGGTGATGAAGCCCTTGTCGCCCTTCACACGCACGCGGACAGTGCGCTCGGGCACGCTGGAGAGGTAGCCTTGGGTGATGCGCGTGGCCTTGAAAGCCTCGGCCTTGAAGTCACCCTTTACCAAAAACTTTTTTTCAATCTCTTGTGCCATAGTCGTTTATTCGTTTGCAAGCGGCTTGTCGGACATGCCGATGACACGCTTGATAGCCTGTAAATAGTTGATGTTTTCGACACCTTCCAAACCGCAGTCCTTGATGGTCTTCTTGATGTCCTCGATCTCGGTCGACTCGGAGTTGATGGTCACCACCTTTGCACCATTGATAAGCACCTCGCCGAATTCGCAGATGGTGTCGTTGACCATGTAGCCGAAGCGGCGCTTGTGGACGCGCACGGCAGCCAGATCGGGGTTGGCCTTCACCATGGCGATGAACTCGTCATAGGTATAGGTATCCTTGGTCAGCTTGGGCATCTCGACCATAAAAGCGGGGAACACTTCCTTCTCGAGCACCTCGCGGCTGATGGGGAACTCGCCCTTCATCAAAGGATTCCACTGCTCGAGGCCGTCGACACTCTGCACGAAGGTCTTGATGTCCATCTTGCCGTCGCGTATCTTGGTGTTGTTGATGTCGTTTTTGCGGGAGATGATGTAGATCTCGTCGCTGAGGCGCTCCCAAACCTTCTCGGGGACAGGCATCGACAGGCGGGCCATGCGTTTGTGGGCCTCGCAGAAGCACTGTCCGAAGGAGCGGAACTCAAATCTCGGCTTCGACACTTCGCCGATTTTCATTTCTTCTTTTGCCATCGTTTATGATGTTGAATTGTTGATTGTTTATGTGTTGAATTGTTATTGTTAACGTCATTGCGAGGCACGAAGCAATCCAGAATAGAAACTATAGCCTGGATTGCTTCGTCGTTCCTCCTCGCAATGACGGAGTCAATTATTCCTGCGGGATGTCATCGCCGGTGGCGGGATTGGCTGCGCCGGGCGTGGCCTCGGCCAGCTTCCAGTCGCCACCATCAGGGGTACGGGCATAGGACTGAGGAGCAACGTTGGAGATGGTCTGTCCCCATTCGCCGGTTGTACCTCTGGTGAACACGTCTCTTTCGGTGCCGTCAGCCATGTAGAGGGCAATGCGCACCGTCTTCTTGGCTGAAAGACCGCTGTTGAAGAACATGTTGTCACCCAGTTCCGGATGGTCGATTTGGGTATCAATGCTATAAAGCACAAGATAACCATGAGCGGGGACAACATGGGTGGCGTCGCCCGTCCACTTGATATCTTCTTCATTGCCGTCCTTGGTGATGTACATGCCTTCCATAGAGAGGTCGAGGTTACCCTTGTTGTAGAACTCGATGAACTTGGTGTCGCCATTCAGCTCATTGAGGACGAGGTTGGTGTAGTCGGGCTCTTCGGGAGTCGGAGGCTCGGGGGTGTCGCCACCTTCAAGGCCGAGAAGGGCAACCGTACCGTCAACATTGACAGCACCCGGAGTGGCATCGGCATAGTACCATTTGCCATCGGCATTGCGGCTGTAGGAAGCCGGAGCGGGGATATAGGCCGGGTCGTTGGCATCGATGTTGGTCAGGTTGAAGTCGTCAATGGAAACGCCAGCAGGCGTGAAGAGCTGGATGCGGACGTTCTTCTTGGCAGAGAGACCGCTGTGGAAGATCAGGGCTTCGGGAACTTCGGGATGGTTGGCAACGACATCTTCGCTATAGAGCACGAGATAGGCACCGGCTTCGATCTTCACCGTGTTATCGCCAATCCAGTTCTGGGCGTCATCCTTCTCGATGTACACACCATTCAAATTGATGGCTTCGGCACCAGCGTTGTAAATTTCAATGAACTTGTCGTTACCGTTGAGCTCGTTGAGGCGGAGCACAGTATAGTCAACCGCGACTGCACCCACGGTATATTCCATAACGGGAGAAGCAGCCGTAACCTCATTATTATCGGCTTCAACATAGAAACTGACCGTCGTTCCGTCAGGATAGGCGGGGATAACAGCTTTATAGAGGTTGTCGGTACCTTCAGTCATCGCCAATGCCAAGCTTTCACCGTCGATAGTATAAACCACTTTTGCTTCGAGGATTTTTTGGAAACTGGTAATCGTAGCTGTCACCGTGACTTCATCATCTTCTTGGACAGCAGTAGGATTGTAAGTAACATTGGAAATGGTGATGCCTGGATATTGCTTATCCTTGACACAAGAGGCAAGACCTATCAAAAGGGCCAGAGCCACAAACATTATCTTTTTCATATTATTCTCAATTTTAAAAAGTTAGACAATAGATTGGTTTAGAAAGCGACTTGGAAACGAGCCAGCAGCATGTGGTAGTTCACACCAGCCTTGCCATCGGCGGCGGTGACTTGTGTGAAGTCCTTGGTGGGTTTGCCAGCGGCATCGAGGCCGACATAGAGCTTGCCCTTGCCATTGGCATAACGGTCGTTGTTGACATATTGGTAGTTGAGACCAATCTTCACGTTCTTGGAGAAGTAGAAGTTGAGACCAGCGCCGTAGAGTTCGGCAGAACCACCGTAGATGGCTTGCTCGCCGCGACCTTCATAGTCGTTCATGTCGAGGAACTCATATTTGCCAACGAGTTCGATGTCACCCCAGCTGCGACCAGTGCGGACGCGGTTGAACTTGGCGCCGTCGGAGTCGTAGCTCTGCTTGCCACCGAGGAGGAGGCAGGCACCTTCGACATACCAGCCTTGGAAGTGATAAGGCTTGTCGATGCCGACTTCGGGCTTCATGTAGGTCCAATCCGACACCCATGCACCTTCGAGACGCAGGCCATTGTAGTGACCAGCGAGTTCGGCAGTGGCGATGAGGTTGTGGTCGGTGTTCTTGATATCATCGGTGTCGATGTATTTCTTGCGGCTGATGTTGGTGGTATTACGGGTGCTGAAACGGGTACCACTATACACGCCCATCTCATCGGAAGTCTTGGGAGCGTCGTACATGACTGCGCCACCGACATGGATGCCGAGATCAGGTTCGTTGATGGGACGCACCACGACCTTACCAACGTAGGAAAGGCCTTCGTCCATGCCATAGTCCTTGTTGTTAGCTTCAACAAAGTCGCGGGTCTCCTGACCTTCGATCTCTTGGAAGAGCACGCTGGCGCTACCGAAGAAATACTTGTTGGTGTATTTGGCGAAGACACCGAGGTGACGGCTGGGAGCGAAGGCATTGATAACCATAGGACGTTCCATGAACATGAGGTAACGCGAAGAGGTGTTGCGCGACATGGTGAAGTCGGGTTTCATGCTACCGACAGTGAACTGCCAGTTTTTCAAGCCGTTGTAGCGAACCACAGCGTCTTTCAGCTCGAAGGAACCGTTGGCGAGTTCCATGTCAATCTCACCATACCAATCAGGTGTGATTTGAGCCTTGGCCGCAAAGCGTGCACGACGAATGCTGGCACCCGAGCCAATCGGGTCGGCCCATTCCTGGGCACCGAAATAGTGACCGAAGTCGACTTGAACTCTGGTGTCAAACCAGAACTTGTAGTCTTTGTCTTTCGATTCGAACACCAAGATACCGTCGCGACTCGAAGTCTGCAACGACTTGACGTTCACCTTGTTGCCATACTGGTCGACGGCTTGCGCCTTGTCTTCAGTCTGTGCAAAGGCCATTGAGCCCAACAAGAGGGCGGCCATCATTAATACAGTCTTTTTCATAGTGTGAAACATTTTAGTTAAACTTAATTTGAGATAGTTACAAACAGCAAAATTAGAAAAAAAAACAATGCTTCGACAAGCTCATCAAACAATGCAAGAAAAAAAATCGCCATTGTTTCGTTTTCCTTTTCTCAACATGTCTTTTCGCAAAAATGCCTACCTTTGCAGGCATGAAATGGGTTCGTTCCATAGCGTTTTTGATGTTGTTGGCGGCCTTTGCCGCATGTGGCGACAATTCCGCCACGGTAGAGACGCAAAATTTTGCGTCTCTACAAACACGACAATTGCAGGCCATCGACAGCCTGATGTGGCAGCAGCCAGATAGCGCCTTGGCGCAAATCATTGATTATATGGATTGTACAGACGGTGCATGCACCGTCTCTACCGCGCACTATGCCCATCTCCTTTTGGCCGAATTGCTCTATAAAAACGATTATGAACAAACCAACCGCGCCGAATTGCTGCGGGCGGTGGCATATTACGATTCGTTGTGCGCCGAAAATGACGACATCGCGTTTTTGGATGCCCGTGCACATTACATGAATGGTGTGGGATTTTACGAGCGCGACAGTGTGGTGGCGGCCTGCGCCGAATACCTAAAAGCCTTGGAAGTGATGGAAAGCCATTTCGATGAAAAGGAATTGATTGGACATAAGGCGAGGTTTATGGCGATGGTCTATTCACATTTAACAAGTTTGTTTTCAGATCTCTATCTTCAAGAGCAATGTATTTTTTTCGCGAAAGCTGCATTAAAACACTACAGCAAATATGGTGCTCCATCATGGCATCCCTCATGGATATTGACAGAAATTGGGATACAACATGAGATATTAGAAAATCTTGATAGTGCAGAATACTATTTTCAAAAAGCAACTGAAACTTTGAACGACACGAATTGTCTCTCGTACAGGGATATTGCCAGTCTTTGCACATATCTTTCATACAGAAAAGACCATAATCCACAACTTGCATTAGAAAGAATGTATGGAATACTTGCTCAAGCAGAGAACGACAAGGAATATTATTCAAGAAGTTCAACAATTGGAGAAATCTTCTATCTTGAAAAACAATATGATTCAGCATGGGTGTATCTGTGCCGAATTTATGAGAATTCGCAATTTGATGATATTAAAAAGCAAGCAGCGGAAAGGTTGTTGGAAATCTGCAAGACCCAAGGTCGTGATTCCGAAATTCTTGAATATGCCAATTATTTAGCACCCTATGCCAATCAATTGGAGAATCATAGCGCCATGAGATCACAGCTAATAGAATTGTACAATACCTTTCGACAGAAAGCACTTGAACGTCAGTATCAGCAAATCATCATCAAGAACTCACGACGAACCGTAGCATTGTTATTTGGACTACTTATTTTTATGGTTGCCATTGTTGTCTTATTCCATCATAAAGATAAGCGGAGTTTGAGACAACTTAAATCTGAAAGTCTTGGAGAAGTGCAAAACCATTTTGGGGAAAACAGTCTTGAACATTTTTTGGCAGAGCCTCTTTGCCAAGAAATCCTTCATTCCATCGTAGACAAAAACATCAAGCGGTCGGCCACGCCCGCCGATTATCCCGAACTTGTGCTCAACGAAAGCCAGCTCCAACAATTGGCTTTGGTCGTCAACCGCTATTTTGGCTCATTCGAAAGTCAGCTTGAGCAGCGAGGTTTAAAGTCCAATCCCGTTTTGGTCAATCTCTGCCATCTCTATCTGCTCGGCATGGATGAAAAACAAACCGCCATCCTCCTCAATAGGGATTATTCATCCATCAAACGGTATGAAAAGAAACTGAAAAACGCATTCGAAACCCAAGAAAACATGGTTTCATTTTTGAGAAACCACGTTTCAAGTATCTGATAATCTATCTTTTACATCCTGCAACTTTTTGCAACTATTCTTTTTGACATTTTTCGGTTTTTTCGTTATACTTTTGTAGCAACAAAATCAAATAACGTTACAACTATGAAGTATTTAAAAAACCGTCTCATCGTATTGATGCTTATGTTAATGATTCCCAATGCATGGACTTTGGCTGATAATTGTTATCTATCAGACAATCACCATCCCATTCAAATTAAGGCTTCACATGTTCAAGGAGTCCCAAAAGGCTTCACCATCCAAGCCTCTATCAACGGTCATACGCTTACTGTTGCTTTCTCCCAAAACATTGGACAAGTTGAAGTTGAAATCACAACGGTAACTGGCAGCACGGTGGATTGCCTTTCTATCCTCACACCCAATGGTCTGCAAAGCTACATTCCTAACACGGGAGACTACATTGTCACTTTCACCCTTTCCAATGGGGATGAGTATTACGGAGAATTTACGGTCAGCGATTAAGCATGGATCCTTTTGACGGACGGATTATCATCAGTGAGACCAAAGGCTTCAAGCAAGTGGAAGTGGCAAGCCTCTCGCATATCATCTGCGAAGACTACCTTTGCACACTATACATTACTAACGAAGAATCGGTAACCTGCGGCAAAAGCCTACGCTATTTCGAACAAGTCTTGCAGCCTTATCCCTTTGTCCGCATCCACCACAACGCCATCGTGAACCTCAGTCAGGTAGCTAAAGTTCACTTCAATGGCAGGCAACGCCATGTCGTCATGCACGACGGCACGGCGTTGCCCATTTCCGTGCGCAAATGGCCCCGCTTCCGAGACATATTTCGCTCTCATACACTTGCCACCAAAAACGACACACTTACAGCTGAAAGCGGCACACCTACAAGAAAAACCAACACGCACCAAAACCAAGGATATGGTTTACTGTAATTTTGCAGCATCTCTAACGATAGAACAAAAGTAACAACAAAACAAACATCAAAATCAAACACAATGAAAACGCAAAACTTACCATGATGACCACCTTGATGGCCCTAATGCTCCTCGCTGTGGGATGCAAGAAAGAAAACGAAAACACGGCAGAAAGACAACAAAACAATTCAACTCCTATGCTTCAGTTCAACTCATTTGATGAAGTAATAGATTACCTCGTAGATGAGAAAAAAAACAAAAGCAACAAAGACGGCTTTGTTTCCTATGCTGAATACATGGAAAAAGAATACAAGGACTTGGATCCTGAAAACTTTTTTAAAACAAAAGAGGAGATGATACAGTATGCTTTAGAACATCATGACAAGTATCAACTTATTTTATGTGAAGACGGAGAATACATTTTCGAAACAAGATTGTATAATCATGATTACAAATATGTTGCAAATAAAGATGGAATGTTTCAGGTTAAAAATAAGGTATATAAAATAATCGAAGGAGGCTTGGTGTATACTTTGGAATCACATATCCAAGAGCTGACAGACTATGTTGACAACGGATTTAGAAATAATGATGATGTTTTCTCTTTTGTAATATTTGACGATAGCGTAAACACGGACAAAAACAATTGCTTATACTGTTCAAATATGCACAATTGGACTAAAATTAATGAAGATAATAAACTGTATTTTGAAATAAAACTATATTTATCAAATAACAACACCAGAGTTACATATAAACATTATGCAAAACCTTATCATCATAATTTCTTAGGTTGGTTCGGCTGTCTTCGTACAATTACATGCTCGTATAATAATCAAGTAGTTTATAAAGATGCAGCAGGAGATTGGCCACGTATAGGAGGAAACCAATGGATACCGCAATACCCATATCGATGGGATTTTCAAGAATCATGGACTAGCACTAGCGGTTTTGAAACTGTTAAATATGAATACGACTTTATACATTCTTGGATGTGGGAATATGAACATCCCAATACAGGAGGATTTGGGTTTAATGTTTTAGACGCAAGGGCTTCAACTCTTGATGTTGGTGAAATACACGTATATTGCCCAAAACAATATGAAATTGGCTAATCAACACTATTTACATAAGTAACTGTTCAGAATTAAACTGCATAATGCTTTGACACGGGACTATTAGACGCGGGACAAACCTATTGTCTCGTGTCTCGCGTCCCGAAGTCTCGTGTCTATTATGTAAGCTCATCTACTTACAATATTCCATTCATTATTGGAGTTATTAGAATAAATCAAAATACGACGTAAATGTTTAGGAAGTCGATAATACTATTGGTTTCGCTTTTTTATTGCTATTCGCTCTTTCCTCAAAACAGTCAAGACGACCTTATGCCTTGGAACATAGAGATTCATTATAGGAAGCAACACGAAGGCAACCTTGATGCCAATTATCATTGTCTCGGCTTTGGGATGAACTATTCCCTTTCCAAATGGATTGATGCGGGCTTCTTCGTGAATAGCGGGACATACAAATACCAAATGACCGTCTCTTCCAACAACATCATACTATTTGATGGAGATAGCCGCGACTTCTTTTGGAAATATGGTTTCAATACCAAATTGCATCCGCTATCTTTGCTATTCCCAAACTTTACG
>Ga0247611_10004531_pt1 | contig 19191 bp, 16 predicted proteins | sample 177DNAGHGhighgp2_FD_192422 | JGI IMG/M metagenome (GOLD analysis project Ga0247611, IMG submission 192422) | Sheep rumen microbial communities from Palmerston North, Manawatu-Wanganui, New Zealand - 1770 DNA GHGhigh gp2 | ecosystem: Host-associated > Mammals > Digestive system > Stomach > Rumen... | reverse complement strand
CTTTAGATTTTCCCCGGAGGTTATATTTTCGAGGAGTCCGTAATACCCCGTGGTAAGTTGTGGCAGAAGATTCCGCAGTTTTTTCTATGCGACCTTGTTATTCCTTAACAAACGCATTCTCCTTTCCTGCGCCTGTGCCTCCTTATACCCCTAAAAAGTCTGCCACAACTTACCAAGAGGCATTACAAAGAAAGGAAAACTACAATGGCACGCACGACAACTGAGGTTAAACCCATTAGAAGACCCAGGCGTACTGCGCAGACAGCCGAGGAGAGGGAGAACTACCTCATCAATCTGGCTCTAGATCGCGTTGAAGAACGCATGTTGAATGGAACTGCGACCGCTCAAGAGTATATTCAGTTCCTTCGTATGGCTACAGCTAAGTCCAGGGCCGAAACAGAGAAGGTTCAGCTCGAACGAGACCTGGTCAAGGCTAAGACAGAGGCTATCAGACAGCAGCAAAGGACAGACCAGATGTTCTCCGACGCTATCAAGGCGTTTAAGAAGTACTCTGGAGCCACTAACGAGGAAGATGACGATGAGTTCTATTAAAACATATTCTGAGCTCATTCAGATTCCGGACTTTGAGGACCGTATCAATTATTTACGCTTACACGGCGCGGTTGGTCGAGAGACTTTTGGCTATGACCGCTATTTGAATCAGGTTTTCTACAAGACTCCTGAGTGGGAGAAGATACGTAGACAGGTAATCCTTAGGGACAAAGCCTGTGATCTGGCTCATCCGGAGCACGAGATATTTCCTCACGGTCACAGAGTGGTCTTACTCGTTCATCACATGAATCCGATCACTAAGGAAGACGTGCTAGAGCGCTCAGACGATATTCTAAACCCCGAGTACTTGATCACGGTTTCCAAAAGAACGCACGACATCATTCACTACGGCTACAGAGGCGTCAAAACTCCTGTAGTTACTGAACGGACACCATTTGACACGTGTCCATGGAGGAGCACCTAATGAGAAGCAGCATACTCGAAACCATCAAAGACTACTGCCTGGTTCCGCAAGAGACCACAGTGTTCGATGGTCAACTATGCGCACAGATTAACAGCGCTTTCTTTACGCTGTTCCAGCTGGGTTGTTCCAAGTCACCATTCGTGGTTGAAGACACTTCTTCCGAATGGTCAGACTTTACGGACAATCCTCTTCTTTTAGCGGTTGTTCCAGACTATGTACAGCAGGTGGTCAAGCTTAAGTTCGATCCGCCTGCTAATTCTTTTATTGTTAATCAAATGAAAGACGAAATTACTGAACTCACATCCAGAATCAGTTATGCCGTCGATCCAGGATGGGAGGTAGAGGAATGAACGAGTATCTACTTTTTGAATCTCCCGTAACGTCTTATGAGCTCTCAGATCAGCTCATGCATCACGGCGTCAAAGGTATGAAGTGGGGCGTTAGACGGTACCGAGATAAGTGGGGAAATTTGACTGCCGCTGGCCGTAGAAAACGAGATCGTTTTAATGCTAAAGGAGATGAGGCATACGATCGCGGGAACCTGTTGAAAGCAGGAAAGTATTATGCAAAAGCCGGTCAGGTAACTGGAGAAGGAGTAGCAGAACTTGAAGGCTCTTATAGGCGTGTCGCTAGTAAGAGCAGAAAACAAGAGATAGACAGTCGTACTGAGTGGGAAAAAAAGCTGAACGAATACTTTTCGATGCCAAAGGATACCGAGGCGCAGCGAAAAGCTAGAGAATCTCTGTTCGATTCCATCGACGAAGACGTGACATTGGCTGACATATCTAAAAGCGAAGCCGATCGTAACGAGAAGCGCTATAAAGCATTAATCGCAAAATACGGAGATTTAGAGCCAAATTCGTTCTTGAAGATTTCTACTGCGGACGAAGAAAGAAAAACTAGGAAGCAAGCAGAGTATTTGCAAACCAGTCCGTATAGTGTTAAGCGATACGAGAAAGAACTTAAAGAAGCATTAGCTTACGAAAATCAACCACTCAACAAAGCAGATAAAAAGAGAATGGAAGGCAAATACGATTCAGAAGGTCGACCTCTGCTTTCTGATTGGCCTGAACTTACCAGATCTGACGAAATTAAAAGAAACATAGAAAGACTGAAATACGGTTTTGTTAGGCATTCCGACGAATTGTACCACCACGGCATTCTAGGCATGAAGTGGGGGGTCCGCAGATTCCAACCTTACCAAAAAGGCGATCGTCCTCCTGGCGGTAAGGAAGTCGGTATTGCTACTAAAGTTAAGCAGCGGGTAACAGGAGCCGTTGACGGTATTAAACAACACCGAGCAGCCCGTAAGAAAGTAGTTCAAGTCAAGAAAGCTCAGGCGACTCGCAAAGCTAATGCTGACTATCAGGCAGCTAAGAAGAAAGCAATCGAATCCGGGTCGATCGAAGACCTGGCTAAGTTCAAAGGCGATTTAACCAATGAGGAATACTCGAAGGCTTTTCTGAGACTTCAAAATGAGAAGCGAATGTCAGACATGGTCGACGCGAACAAAGAGACTATGTTCGACAAGATCGATAAGGGCATGAAGGTTGTTGATAAGTTGGCCGGTTATGCAAACACAGTAGCCAACTTTAAGGAAAAGACCGACAAGCTGTCTGACACTCTCAACAAGAAGAAGGACGAAGACGATAAGAAGGCTAAGGAAAACGAGAAGAACGATGTTCTCAACACCGTGACTAATCTTACAGAGCTTAACGAACTCCAGAAGAAGTACCACTTTACTCAGGACGAGTATAACAAGGCCCTTAAGAATGCTTACACAAAACAGACATATTCTAAGAACGGCGAGAACGAGGACTTTACGGATCAGAACGCAGCCAAGAACAAGCCGATGGATGGTACCTATAGAACTGAAAGCAATGTAGCCAAGAACGCCGCATACGATAACTCTAATCCGGCGGAAATGAAGAAGTCGCCAAAGACTCTTAGAGAGAAAGCGGCATACATCAATCCAGACGGAGAACGTTCTAGCAGCACACCAGAAGAGAAGGAGAAACGTAAGCTTAAGGGGCGCAAATTTCTAGAGAGCAACAAGAAGTATTACTCTCAGCGGCTTACTAACTACGTAGGTTAAACCATGAGCTTATCAAACACAGCAACACCAAAGTACTATGGCCAGTTCAGAGATAGAGTCTTAAGAGGCGAGATTCCTGTTAACCGAGAGATCGAGATGCAGATGAACCTCATTGACGGACTGATTGCTAATCCTGACTACTACTATGACGACAAGGCCGTAGAGGGTTGGATTGCTTTCTGTGAGGAAGAGCTCACTCTGACTGATGGTTCAGACCTCCATCTGCTTGACACGTTCAAGCTGTGGGGAGAAGACGTATGGGGCTGGTATTACTTTGTCGAAAAAAAAGTGTGGCGGCCAGGAGTTCATGGAACCAAAGGACGCTACGTTAAAAAGAGAGTCAAGCGTCGCTTACGCAATAAACAGTTTCTCATTGTAGGACGAGGAGCGTCTAAGTCGCTGTACGGCTCTTGCCATCAAGCATATGCTTTGACTGTTGACACTTCTACAACGTACCAGCTTACGACCGCGCCGACTATGAAGCAGGCTGATGAGATTTTGTCTCCTCTTCGAACTGCTATAACGAGGTCGCGTGGTCCTTTCTTTGCTTTCTTAACGGATGGATCACTTCAGAACACAACCGGCTCCAAAGCTAACCGTGTGAAGCTGGCCTCAACTAAGAAAGGAATTGAGAATTTTATTACCGGCTCACTCCTTGAGATCAGACCGATGTCTATCGCGAAGCTTCAGGGAATGAGACCGAAGATGGCAACTGTTGACGAGTGGCTGTCGGGTGACATACGTGAAGATCCTATAGGCGCGATTGAGCAGGGCGCAGCTAAGATCGACGACTGGTTAATCATTGCAACGTCATCCGAGGGTACCGTCCGTAACGGCTGCGGAGATACCATCAAAATGGAACTCATGAAGATCCTTAAGGGCGAGTATGTCAATGACCATGTGTCCATTTGGTGGTACAAGCTAGACGACGTTACGGAAGTATCGGACCCTGAGATGTGGCCTAAGGCAAATCCCAATCTTGGAGTGACGGTTTCTTATGAAACTTATCAGACCGAGATGGAAAGAGCTGAGAATGCTCCAGCCGCTCGTAACGATATTTTAGCGAAGAGGTTCGGTCTTCCTATGGAAGGCTTTACGTACTTCTTCACATACGACGAAACCAAACGACACAAGCGTAAACGCAGCTATTGGCAGATGCCGTGTGCTATGGGAGCCGACCTTTCGCAGGGTGATGACTTCTGTGCGTTTACGTTCATGTTTCCGCTTAACAATGGCAAGTTCGGCATCAAGACTCGAAGCTATATTTCGGATCTGACTTACCACAACCTGCCCCTTGCTATGCGGATTAAATACGACGAGTTTCTAAAAGAAGATTCTCTTGTTGTCCTCGATGGAGCCGTTCTGGATCTGATGGAAGTTTACGACGATCTGGACAAGTTCATCGAAGACAACCAGTACGACGTCCGCTGTTTCGGCTACGATCCTTACAACGCTAAGGAGTTTGTTAACCGTTGGGAACTTGAGAACGGTCCGTTTGGAATAGTTAAAGTAATACAGGGTTCAAGAACAGAGTCCGTTCCTTTGGGTGAGCTCAAGAAGCTTGCTGGGGAGCGGCTCTTGTTGTTTGACGAATCTTTAATGGAGTTTGCAATGGGCAACTGTGTAACTGTCGAGGACACTAACGGCAACCGCAAACTCCTGAAGATGCACAGGGAACAGAAGATAGACAACGTGTCCGCTATGATGGATGCGTTCATAGCATACAAGTTGAATAAGGACGCATTCGAATGAGTTACTACAGATGGATGGCGCCGGATGAGTTATACCATTACGGCGTACTCGGCATGAAGTGGGGTGTACGGAAAGTTAAGAAGTACGAGGCTCAAAACACAAAAGCCCTTAAGAATGGTACGGGAATAATTATGAAAAAACCGGACGGATCCTCGCTGGCTTTTGACAAAAAAGGAGTTTCTTACGGATACAAAGCGAATCAAGCAAGGGCTAAAATAGACGCTAAGGCCACCAAGAAGCTCAACAAACTCAACACTCGCTACGAAAAGAAACAGGCCAAGGCAGACCGCATGTTCGACAAAGCAGAGCGTAAAGCCAACACTTTTTTAGCTTCTAAACGGTCGGCTGATAAAGCATTCCGAAAAGCTTCAAAATACCAGTTCAAAGCTAACAAAGTCGCTAGTAAAGGTGCACGTTGGTATGAGCAGATGAAGAAGAGCTATAAGAAGGCCGGGATCTATATGAACGAAGCTAATGTGGCTCGTGGCGAAGAGTTCATCAGACAGGTCCGCGCTAACTCCAGAGCCATGTATGCCGCTTCGTATGCTGGAGGGTGATCATGTATTACAACAGGTGGATGCCTCCTCGCGATGAATTGTATCATTTTGGCATTAAGGGCATGAAGTGGGGCATCAGAAAAGATCGAAACAACTCTGGCCTAACTATACATTCTCCTGCAATAGACCACGGTTCGTACGTTGAGTATCCAAAAGGTTCGACATTTGGGCGATACGGAGAATACGATCCTAATTATCCGATGTACCTTTATACAAACAAAACTGATCGAGACTTCTATTCGGAATACGTGGGCGGTAATGAACATACAGTCACTGCTACAAAGAACATTAAGCGCCCATCATATGAGGAGCAGGTCAAACAGTTGTATTTGTATACAAAAGATCGAGAAGCAATAGAGGATCCGTACTATTACTGGAAAGAAAATATTAATCAAGGCGGTTATCTTGCCGAAGGATATTTTGAGCATATGAAATCTCTTGGCTATTCGGCGCTTTTAGACGTTAGAAACTATGGGCTTACTGAAGACCCAATTTTGCTTATAGATAACTCCGCAGTAGAGAAGAGAAAGTAGGTAAGCCCATGCCAACTATATTTGAACGCGTCCAGCACGCCTGGAACGCCTTTAGGAATCCACGAGATCCCACTTACAGGGATTACGGTCAGGCATATTCTTACCGTCCTGACCGCTATCGTGTTAGAAGCGGAAACGAACGCTCCATTGTAACAACAGTATTTAACCGAATTGCCGTAGATGCAGCAGCGGTAAACATAGAGCATGTAAGACTCGACGAGAATGGCAGATACAAAGACGTCATGAAAACCGGGCTCAATTCATGTTTGACGTTATCCGCTAATCTGGATCAAACTGGCAGATCGTTTATACAAGACGCAGTTCATTCTATGTTCGATGAGGGCGTTGTGGCTCTAGTGCCAGTTGTTACAACCGTCGATCCGAATATTACCTCTTCTTACGATATTTTAACTCTAAGAACCGGTAAGATTCTTGAGTGGTTTCCGCACCATATTCGCGTCAGGGTTTATGACGAAGACACAGGTCAGCAGAGAGATATTATTCTCCATAAGCAGATGTGCGCTATTGTCGAGAATCCTTTCTATTCGGTTATGAATGAGCCGAACTCAACCCTGCAGCGACTTATCAGAAAACTAAACCTTCTGGACTATGTCGATGAACAGTCTTCATCCGGAAAGTTAGACTTAATCATTCAGCTCCCTTATGTAATCAAGTCTAAGGCCAGGCAGCAGCAAGCAGAGATGCGCCGAAAGGACATCGAAATGCAGCTAGCCGGTTCTAAATACGGTATCGCATACACAGACGGTACCGAGAAGATTACCCAGCTTAACCGTTCAATTGAAAACAATATCTGGACTGAAGTTAAGGAACTCCAGGACATGCTCTTCGCACAGTTGGGCATTACTGACACGATCCTTAATGGTACGGCCGACGAGCAGACGATGATTAATTACTACAATAACATCATCGAGCCTGTTCTGTCCGCTATCGCTCTTGAGATGCAGCGTAAGTTCCTTACTTCAACCGGGCGTTCTCAGGGACAGGCTATTCGTTTCTATCGCGATGCATTCAAGCTCATTCCTGTTAAGGATCTTGCTGAGCTTGCTGACAAATTTACGAGGAACGAGATCGCTTCGTCCAATGAGATTAGGACGCTTATGGGCTGGAAACCTTCAGACGATCCTAAAGCAGATCAGCTTATCAACGCTAACCTTAATCAATCGCCTGACGAGATGGCTGCTCATGGCGTAGAGGGAGCACCGCAAATCGGATCAAACGGCAAGTCGCTTGTAGATGCGCACCTTAAAGATCCGGCTTAACAATTGAATAGAGGAGAACTTCAAAATGGCAGGAAAATACGATTTTGTTGGCTGGGCCACACGTAACGACCTGCAGTGCTCAGATGGAAGAATCATCAGGCATGACGCTTTTAAGGACTGTGACGGCAAGAGAGTACCTCTTGTTTGGAATCACCAGCATAACGACATCGCTAACGTAATTGGCTTTGCCGATCTGGAGAACAATCCTGGAGGCGTCATTGCTCATTGTGCTTTCAATGACACGCAGGGAGGCCGTGACGGTAGAGAATGCGTCAAACACGGCGACGTAGTGTCCCTGTCTATTTATGCAAACCAGCTTAGGCAGCAGGGAGCCAATGTCATGCACGGCATCATCCGTGAAGTAAGCCTTGTGCTTGCTGGAGCGAACCCTGGCGCCTATATCGAGGACGTCTTGACTCACGGTGACGAAGACGGAATGTTCTCGGCAGAGATCTATGCAGACCAGCCGATTGAACTCTACCACGCCGATGACAGTGAAGGCGAAGAAGAGGAGAAATCTATGGCGGACGAAGCTAAGAAGGAAAAGACAATCGGCGAGATCGTCGACACTATGAACGAAGAGCAGAAACAGGCTCTGTATGCACTTGTCGGTATGGCCGCAGAAGGCGCTGGCGCTGAAGACGAGGGCGAAGAAGACGAAGAAGATTCCGAAGGAGGAAACGATATGAAGCACAACGTGTTTGATGCTGCAAGCAATGGCATTTACACCGGCGCAGCTCCGGTAGACATGGATCTGATCCACTCCGCAGCCAAGAAAGCTGGATCTTACAAAGCGGCAATTGAAGCCATGATCGAGGACGGCACTCTTCAGCATTCCGTTCCTACTCCGATCCCGATGGACGGCATGACCGGTCCTTCCCAGACCACAGCGAACCAGACTTATGGTTTCCGCGATCCCGACATGCTCTTCCCGGAGTACAAGTCCCTCAACACTCCGCCCGAGTGGATCAAGAGAGATACCGGCTGGGTTTCCGGATTCCTTAATGGCGCTCATCATCTTCCCTTCTCCAGGATCAAATCCCAGTTCGCGGATTTGACTGGCGATCAGGCAAGAGCTAGAGGTTACCTGAAAGGCAACACCAAGAAAGAGCAGGTCTTCTCGCTGCTTAAGAGGACGACCGATCCTCAGACCATTTACAAGAAACAGAAGATGGACAGAGACGACACGATCGACATCGTTGACTTCGACGTCATCGCTTGGATCAAGAGCGAGATGAGAGGCCAGCTGGATGAGGAAATCGCAAGGGCAGGTCTTCTTGGTGACGGCAGACTCGCTTCTGACGATGACAAGATTTCTGAAGATCACATCAGACCTATCGCAACCGATGTTCCGCTGTTCACGATCCGTGCTACTGTCAATCCCGGCAGGAACGAGCAGGAGATGGCGAAGAACTTCATCAACTCTGCTATCAAAGCCAGGAAGACCTACAAGGGTTCCGGCAACCCGACTCTGTACACCACAGAAGATATGCTGACCGCTATGCTTCTGATCGAAGATGGCATCGGCCACTACATGTACACTGAGCAGGAGCTTTGCACAAGGCTTCGCGTTTCCAAGATCGTCACTGTTGAAGTTATGGAAGGCTTCCATGTAGACACCACCGACTTCGATCAGGAGACCGGCGTTGAGCTTCTTGGCATCATCGTGAACCCGGCTGACTATAGCTTCGGTGCCGATAAGGGTGGCGCAGTCGCTCTGTTCGACGATTTCGATATCGACGTCAACCAGATGAAGTATCTGATCGAGACCAGGTGCTCCGGCTGCCTGACCAAACCTTTCAGCGCGATCAGGCTGACCAAGGAAGCGACCCAGTCTGCAGGCGGAAACGGCAGCGATAACGGCTGATCGTCAAAATGGTAAGTAAAAAGGATCCGATATGAAATACTACGACGATGTAACATTTGTACTACAGCAAGAGGACCCACAGGCCCCTGGAGATTGGAAGGAATACACGATTGTAAAACCTTACATGGGCGATTGGAAGCGCGTTGAGAGCAGGTGGAACCAGGGGTCCAATCTGATAGACGACAAACGTGTTAACAATCAGTTGGAGATCATATCGGATCCTTTTGCTGTTACAAACTTTACGCATATTCGGTGCGTTAAGTGGATGGGGCATGAGTGGGCTGTTACAACAGTAACTCTTCGTCCACCGAGAATCGTCATGGAGATAGGAGGGCTGTACAATGCGTCAACGGAACAGGCTAGCACTCCATGAAAAGCTCTGCGATATTCTCGGTAGCAGAAATGTCTACCACGACCCGCCTTCCAACATCCACATTAATTACCCTTGTATTATCTACAAGCGCATTGCGGCTGAGAGTCGAAGAGCCGACAACGGACGCTACATAGTTTGGTATCCGTATGATGTGCAAGTAATTTCAAAAGATCCTGAATTCGAACTGTTTGACACCTTCCTTAACTACTTCGATTACGGTAGGGAAGGTGCTCCGTTCGTAAAGGATAATCTTCATCACTCCAATTTCACTATCTATACCTAGGAGGTATTACTATGGCTAAACTCGTTTGGGATGCTCTTGGCGAACATTTCTATGAGACAGGCGTCGACCATGTGGTTCTGTACACGCTCGGCGCTAATAACGCATATACAAACGGTTACGCTTGGAATGGCGTAAGCTCTATCAGCGAATCTCCCTCCGGCGGAGACGCTAACCCTGTATGGGCAGACAACATTAAATATCTGAATCTGAGAGCAGCGGAAGAGTATGGCTCCACGATCGAATGCTATACATATCCTGATGAATTCGCAGAGTGCAACGGTGAGGGTCAGCCCGCAGCTGGCATCTCGATCGGACAGCAGACCAGGAAGACATTCGGCCTTTCTTACAGGACGATCGTCGGCAATGACGCCGTTGGCAACGACTACGGTTACAAGCTGCACCTGGTTTACGGCTGCACCGCTTCTCCTTCCGAGAAGAGCTACAGCACGGTTAACGACAGCCCTGAAGCAGGCACGTTCTCGTTCGAACTGAGCACGGTTCCTGTTGCCGTTCCCGGTTATAAGAACACCGCGATCCTGACTATCGATTCCACCAAGTTCGACTCCACTCACATGACAGCTCTCGAGAATCTTCTCTACGGCGGAGACAGCACAGAGCCTACGCTTCCTTCTCCGGAGACTGTTCTCACGACTCTCGGACTCACTTATAGCGAACAGACTGGAAAGTGGTCCGCTTGATCTAACCCATAGGAGACACAACAAGGCTCTGGCATAACGTCAGGGCCTTTTATTTTTTAAGAAAAGGAGAATTAAAACATGCTTAAAAAGTCTATTAAATACACCGACTACAACGGCATCGAAAGAGAAGAAGACTTTTACTTCAACCTGACGGAAGCAGAGCTTACCCGGCTGAACTTTACGACTGAAGGCGGACTCGAGGCGGTCCTGCAGCAGATCATTGCAACTCAGGACATCCCCATGCTCTATCAGTACTTCGAGAAGATCGTACAGATGAGCTACGGCGTGAAGTCTCTTGACGGTAAGTATTTCGACAAGTCTCCTGAGATCCTGCACCGGTTCGAAATGTGCCCTGCGTACAACAATCTGATCATGGAACTCATCGGCTCATCTGATGCGGCAGCAAACTTCATCAACGCTGTGATTCCGCAGCCCTCAGGTTCCGCTCAGACGGTTCTCCCTGGAAAGGCTCCGATCGCTGGGGTAGTCACGCCTAGGTAACCACGATGCCTAAGACTATTTACGTCGCTGGGGCCGAACTGTTTGACAACGCTAAAGGGATGTTCATACAAGTAAAGCCTCAGTCTCTTGTGATAGAGAACTCACTCATCAGTCTTTCAAAATGGGAAGCAAAACACCATAAGATGTGGCTCGAAAACCAGAATAAGACAGGAGAGGAGCTTCTTGACTACATTCGCTGCATGACGATAAACAATGTACCAGACGTAACTTATTATGCTTTGTCTGAACAGAACATGAAAGATATTTTGGACTACATGGAAGACCCGATGACGGCGTCTGTCGTGTACGATCCGCCTGGCAGAAGTCGTTCCGAACCAATTTCTTCGGAGCTTATTTACTATTGGATGCTACAATACGGCATTCCGTTTGAATGCGAAAAATGGCATCTCAATCGTCTTTTGATGCTTATAAAGATTTGCACTCGAAAGGCGTCAAAGATGTCCAAAGCAGACAAGAGAGCCATGGATCAGAGAAGAGCAGCGATTAACGCACAGCGAAAGGCGAGATTAGGTACTAGAGGATAAAATCATGCCATCTATCATCTCGTACACCACTAAAGGCGATCTGAAGAAGACGGATACGTTTCTAAGAAAGCTTTTGAAGCAGGATTTAACGACTATTCTTCATCGCTACGGCAAAAGAGGAGTAGATGCGCTAGCGGCAGCAACGCCAGTAGATACCGGAAAGACCGCCGCTAGCTGGGATTACACAGTTACGGAGTCTCCGGGTTCGGCGACTATTACTTGGACCAACTCTAATGTTAACGACGGCGTTCCTATTGCTTTACTTATACAATACGGTCATGGAACAGGAACCGGAGGCTACGTAAGAGGAAAAGATTACATTAAACCAGCTATTCAACCGATACTTGATGAACTCGCAGAAGCTTTGTGGAAGGAGGTGACCGACTAATGGCTAAAGGACAAACAGTAGACCAGCGCATTGTTGAGATGAAGTTTGACAATGCCGATTTCGAGTCAAAGGTCGGTCAAACTCTAAAAACGCTAACGGACCTTCGTGAAAAGACGAAGATGGAAGACGCCGGTAAGGGCATGGACAATCTTGCCAAAAGCGTTAAACAAGTCGATCTGTCTCGCCTTGCGGACGGTATTGATCAGTTGAACCAGAGATTCTCCGCGTTCGGTATCATGGGCCAGCAGGTTATTCGTAATCTTACTGACGCAGCGATGCAGATGGGTCTGAACATGGCAAACGCTGTCATGCAGGCTCCGAAAGACGGTTGGCAAGAGTACGAGCTGAACTTGGATTCTGTTAAGAATATTTTAAACTCGGCTAAGGGTAAAGACGGCCTTCCGGTTACGCTGGATTTGGTCAACGAGAAGCTGGCTGAGTTGAACCGTTATTCCGACCAGACCATATACTCGTTCAGTGACATGACGAGTAACATCGGTAAGTTCACTAACGCCGGTGTTGACTTGGAATCCGCAGTTACGGCCATCCAGGGTGTTGCTAACGTAGCTGCTTTGTCAGGCGCTAATGCTAATGACGCTGCTCGAGCAATGTACAATTTCGGTCAGGCTTTAGGTGCTGGCAGCGTCAAGCTTATCGACTGGAAATCGATTCAAAATGCTAACATGGCTACAGTCGATTTCAAGAATCAGTTGATTCAGACAGCAGCCGAGTTAGGCGTTATTCGGAAGGAAGGAGACAAGTGGATCTCCTCGACATACACTGGTAAGAAAGCTACTGAAGAAGCTTTTACTGCGACGTCCAACTTTGAAGATTCGTTGAAGCAAGAGTGGATGACGACCGAAGTTCTGACTAAGACTTTGGCTAAATACACGGACAAGACCACTGATTTGGGCAAAGCAGCGTTCGAAGCAGCGACCAAGGTTACAACATTTTCAAAGTTAATTGAAACCACCAAAGAAGCTATGGGCTCTGGGTGGATGAACATCTGGCAGTATATTTTCGGTGATTACGAAGAGGCGTCTAAACTTTGGACCGATGTGTCTAATGTACTTAACGACGCTATCAATGCATTCTTTGATCCTTTAATCGGCCATGAAGATGCCGGCGGAAAATGGATCAAAGGTATTCTTGAAGAGTGGCATGATCTGGGCGGTAGAAATGACCTTATCATGGGCTTTAAGAACCTGTATGCGGCGGCTAAACAGTTTCTGAGTCCTGTTAAAGACCTCATCGCGGGTCTATTCCCTAAGGTTACCGCCGATACCCTTCTTACCTTTACTAAGGACTTCCGGCTATTCGCAGAGCAGCTCGCTGGTCCGTTCAAGGTAGTAGAAGAGAAAGTCGATGACGTAAAGGAGGCTGTAGAGACAGTCAGTAAGCCTGTTCAGAACGTTACTCAAGATGCTGAGAAATTCAAGCAGATAATGCAGGAGATTATTGCAGGCAAATGGGGTGACGGTCAGGAAAGAATCGATAAGCTGACTGAAGCCGGCTATGCTTTCGAAAACCTTCAAAATGGTGTGAACGAAACACTTGGCTCAACTAAGCGGTATGAGACGGTGATGTCTGATGCCGAAGCAGTTGGCGAAAAGTTGCTTGAAAACACAGAAGAACAGGCTGAACAGCAGAAAAACTATCGGGAAGAGATCAAGAAGTCAACTGACGAGATCTTTGTTCATAAAGGGGCCGTCGAAAACATTGCCTATATTTTTCTCGGTGTCAGTTCGGCTGCTAAGTTGGTTGTCGCGGTCATTGACAAGGGCGTTGAGTCGTTTAAGAAGCTTAGCGGCGGTGTTCACCCGGTTTCTGCGGCTCTTGGCTTACTCCTTGATATTCTAGGTAACCTTGGCCGACACATGTACAACCTTAATACCTGGTTGATCAAGTTCGGGTCCTTCGAGGAAACAGTAGAAGGAGTAACCAAAGCTCTAGGAGGTCTAGGCAAGTCTGGCGATAAGAACCTTGGTGGCATCGCTGGTAATGTTTCTAAGATTTCTAAGTTAGTAACCAGCCTCGGCAAGGGATTCGCTTACGCTAAAGACAAGGTATCCGGTTTCATTGCCGATGTAAAGAACTTTGTCGAAGCAAACAACGGCATCGCTGGAATTCGTGACAGACTGTTTGCTATCAGAGAAGTCGTTGCTGGCGTTCTGCTTTTAGCGTTCAACTCTCTTGCCGGCGTTATCAACACTGCTGTCGATGCGGCGAGCAACATGTGGGCTAAGTTCAAAGAGCTGGACACAATTAAGGCTCTTAAGGCGGCTTACGACGAGGCTAAGGACGCAATACTTGGCTTCTGGGACTCTTTGTCTGAAGGCGTTCACGGAGGAAACAAGAACTTTGATGCGCTCCATGAGCTTTCGGTAGTCTTTGGCTCTATCGCAAGAACCGTCGGCAAGCTCGTTACGATGGCGTTTACTTTCCTTGGTAATCGCCTTGAAGATATAGATAAACTGATTCAGTTAATCAAGAACAAACTGGCCGAACAGGGAGTTCTTGATACAGTAATCAACATTTGGTCTAAGTTTAAAGGCGTCTTTACAGATCTTCCGACGATTATCGACAATTTCTTTAGAAGTCTTCAAAATGGTAAGATACCTACGCTTTCTGAGCTGTCGGGTAATCTGAAGGGCTTTGCGGATTCTCTGGAAGAACTGAAGAATAAGCTTAAAACCGGTTTAGGTAACGTCTGGATTGACCTTACTGAGAAGCTTGGCGAGAACATAGCTAAGCTTACTCATTTGGAGATGCCTGAAAAGCTTCAGGAGATCGTCAACAAGATTAAGACAGCGTTTGACTCTTTTGGCGGCATTACGCTTGACGCTGGACAGAAGGTTGAAGACTTTATCAAGAACGTTATTGACGTATTCCAGCAAGTAGACATCGGTTCTCTAGCTAAGACCGGGCTTATTGGCGCTATCGGGTTGTTTGTGCTTAGATGGTCCAAGGTCGGTAAGAATGCTTCTAATGCTTTCAAGTCGTTGTCTACTTTCTTACAGAATGGCGGTAAAGCAGCCGTTGATATCAAGGAGAAGTACAATGGCTTCCTTAAGATAGGTGCGGCTATTGCGTTGATTGCGGCGGCAATTTGGGTCATGGCTCAGATTCCGGCAGAACAAGCCAAACAAAATGCTATTATCTTAGGCGTTGGGTTTGTGGCTATGTTTACCGCTATTGAAGTGCTTACGCATCAGAAGATTGATGACAGCAGACTTAAAGCGATTGGCATAGCGTTTGCTGGAATAGGAGCTTCTGTTGTTCTATTAGCGGCAGCTGTAAAAGCATTCGCTGACTTGGCTAAAGACCCTGTTGGTTTTGTTGCTGGAACAGTTGCAGTTGCAGTAGCTATTGCCGGTATGGTAGCCGCCATTAAAATTACAGGACCTGTCGCTGAAGGAGCTGGTAAAGCGTTTGCTGGCTTGGCTGCGGGTGTACTTATTCTAGCGGCAGCAGTGAAGGCCTTCTCCATGATGAAAGTTAGCACGCTAGTTAAAGGCGGCCTGGTTGTAACGTATTTTGTGTTACTTATGGTCGGCGCTATGCACATAGCTGGAGAGGCAAACGCAGACGGTTTCTCAGACTTAGCTAAAGCCGTTCTTATTTTAGCTGGTGCGGTCCGAATCCTTGGCGGCATGAAGACTAACAAGCTGGCTAAGGGAACGGTTGTCGTTGCGGCGCTTGTTCTTGCGATGGCTCTTGCGTCTAGGGCGGCCAAGGACGTTGACGGCGAAGCTTTCAAGGCAATGGGTCAAGCCATAAAGATATTAGCGACGGCGATGTTCGTTCTGTCTAAGATTCCAACGGCTAAATTGATTGTCGTTACGGCATCGCTTGCTGTTATATTTGTGATCCTGTCTAAAGCCATTCAGACTCTTAGGGACATGGAGCCTAAGGATGCCGGTAAAGTAGCTCTGGCACTCGTTGCACTATTGGCTCCGATTGGAGTTTGTTTGTGGCTGTTGACCAGTCTTCCTAAAGCCGACATGATTCTTCCTATTGCGGTAGGTCTCGCGGCTATATTCTGGGGACTGGCTAAGATTGGTCCGGCTATAGAAGCTTTGTCTAAGATAGACTTTGTCTCCGGTCTAAAAGCGGTTGGAATTCTGGACGTTATGTTTACGTCTATCGCTGCTATTGTTCTGGCGTTTATCGGCGTTCTTGGCTACATAGAAGAAGCCGGTGGCGGAACTATGCTAGTTGAAGGTGCTCGTCTGCTTGGCCGGATGGTCCACGCACTTCTCGAAGGACTTATATTTGGCGAGACTGATCCGTCTACCGTGTTGGAGTCTATCGGAAACGCATTGAATAGCTTCGGGACCAAAATAATGGGCTTCCTAGAAGCTCTTAAGAATGTTGATGGCTCTGTTGCAGAGAATGCTAAGAACCTGGCAACAGCTATATTAGCTATCTGTGCGGCTGAAGTTCTGGAAGCGCTTACTGGTTTTATTGCCGGAAAGAGCAACTTTAGGGACTTTGGTGCTGCCATTCAGGGCGTAACGGATGCTGTATTAGCGATTAACGAGGCCGTCTCTGGAGATAAAACGTTTGATAGCAAAGCGGTTAACAAAGTCATTACGTGTGTAAGAGGCTTAGTTGACATTGCGAACGAGCTTCCTAAACAGGGTGGTTGGCTGCAGAAGGTTCTTGGCCATCAGGATCTTGGCGAGTTCGCTACGCAGATGGCAACCTTCATTAATGGCGGCTTCAGAACTTTTCTTTCTTCTGTGAATCTTCTCGGAGATGCTATTGATGTTGTGTTTGTGGCTAGAGTTGCGCTCTTAAAGAAAGCAACAAAGGCCCTTATCGACTTGGCCAACGATTTACCTAGGCAAGGCGGTATATTCCAGAATTGGTTCGTTGGTAAGCAAGACCTTGGCGTGTTTGCGACCCAAATGGCCAATTTCATGAACAATGGGTTTAAGGACTTTGTCGATGCGCTGAATTTGTTGCCAACTGTTGACGTAGTCAAGATTGATACTCAGCTTATTCCCGCAACTGAGTCGTTAATTAAGTTGTCTAAGAAACTTCCAAAAGAAAGCATCTTAGATTCTATATTTGACGGCAAGCAGGATCTCGGTAAGTTTGCTACTAAGATGGGCGAGTTCATGAGAAATGGATTTATATTCTTTGCTGTTTCTTTGAATCTCATACCTAATATAGACCTCAACAAGCTTGATGGCGAAGTTATTCCGGCTACTGAGAAGATGCTGGAACTTGGTGGAAAGCTGAAGGAAGGCGGCTCAATACTGTCTTTCATTACCGGTCGGACCGACATGGGTATATTTGGTGCCAACCTGGCCGACTTCGGTAAAGGCATAGCAGAGTTCGCCAATTCCATTACGGCTATAAGTTTAGACGATATCAACTTGATTATGGAGCCTTTGGAGCGCCTGGCTAAGCTTAACGCCTCTGAGGATATTTTAGGCAACGGTTTTGGTGTATTCGTTGAAGGGCTAAACAAGCTATCGACCGGACTGACTAATTTCGTTACGAATTCGTCTGGTGCATCATCGGATACTATCAAGACGCTAATTGACGATCTTACGAACCTGCACAACATGCTGGTCTTATTTGCAGAAACCGACTACAGTGGTGTAACTAACTTCACGGTTGCGGTAGATTCTGTAGCTACTGTCGCGTCTGAGATTAGTGCGTCTCTTGTGGACAATGTTATATCTGGCATTGAAGCTAAGAGTAGTGATTTAACAGCGTCCGGTTTGGCAAGCGCCGCAGCATGGGGCGACGGTTTCATTGGCCTGCATACATTCGGTTATGGCATACAGTTCATTAATCGAGTGCTCGGACCGATTAATGGAACCGAAACATATCTTAACTTAACACAGTCTGGTACTAGCGCTGCGGAAGCATGGGGAAAAGCATTTGTTACTCCTCTGTCTGTAGTTCTATACGGAGCTGCGTTTGCGCTTAGAGTTCTTGGTGGAATCGAAGGAAAGAAGCCAGACTTTAAGACTAAAGGCGGAGAAGCAGCACTTGAATTCTGTGTTGGCCTTACTGTTAAGTACTCCGGCATGATAAAGGGAGCCGGTGAAAAGGTTGTTAAGATCGCCGTTGGTGCAATTAACGCAAAACTCTCCGACTTCAAAACAGCTGGCGAGAACGCTGCTGAAGGATTTGCTGACGGTATCGACGAGAAAGCTTGGATGGCAGAAAAAGCGTCCGAAAAGATGGCTCAGAAAGCTATCGATAAGGCTAAGGAAACCATCGATTCGGCTTCTCCTTCGAAGGTATTCAGACAGATAGGTGCATGGGGCGGAGAAGGTTTCGCGTTAGGCTTCATTGATACGATACCTAATGTTGAGAACGCGGTCTCTAAGAATGGTAATGCTGGTATATTTGCTATGCGTGACACTATCGAGAAGATGAATTCTATGATTGACGAAAACGTGGACTACCAACCCACGATTACGCCAGTCATTGATCTCTCTCAGTTTAGCAGCGGTATGAATACCACCAAATCCCTGCTTGGAGAACTCAACAACCCTAAGACAGGGCTTCAAGCGGCTGTTGATATTTCGACGGCTCACAACAAAGCTCTGGCTGAATCTAAAGCTCGTGCTAACAGAGACTACGGTGGAGCCTTTGGCGAGCTTATTGAGAATACCAGGCGTCTTGTTGACGAGGCTAAGAAGAACAAACCCGCTGTTATCGACGGGGACTATCTGTTTGGCTATGTTGACAGACGAATGGGAATGGCATAACAACATGGGGGCTGGCTCGTCACTGGGTCAGTCCCTTTTATATTTTCGGAGAACGTAATGAGGCACTTTATACTTGAGAATAGTTTGGGTGAAACACTCGATATAACGACGACAGATATTCTGTTCCACGAGATAAATGGTCTCGGATTCGACGAAGAAAACGACTTCAAACGCATAGGAAGCTCTTGGGCGTTAAATACGTCAAACTATAATCAGGGCCTGATTAGCGGTAAAATGCTATTTAACTGCGGGCAAACTTTGAGCAGAGCTGACGATCCTTACCATAAGTATATGGAGTTCGTACGGTATATTAATAGAACCCCTCTTGTCCTTAGGTATTATCCATTCGGTGTGACTGAGTCGGAAGAGGATGCCTTTTATAGAAAAGTACGCGTGTCGAAGTTGTCTAAAAGCGAAAAGAACGAGTATGGTGTGCTCGATTGTGATATAGAATTCACGGCTTATACTCCGTGGTATAAGATTAGGACGTTTGAGTATGTTGAAAATAAGCCGCCTTTGGAAGAACATCATTGGGTGTGGGATACTCCGTTGATATTTGAACCGACGGCTGCACAAAAAACGGGTGGTGCTATTCCGGCGGTT
>Ga0247611_10004530_pt1 | contig 19192 bp, 16 predicted proteins | sample 177DNAGHGhighgp2_FD_192422 | JGI IMG/M metagenome (GOLD analysis project Ga0247611, IMG submission 192422) | Sheep rumen microbial communities from Palmerston North, Manawatu-Wanganui, New Zealand - 1770 DNA GHGhigh gp2 | ecosystem: Host-associated > Mammals > Digestive system > Stomach > Rumen... | reverse complement strand
TATCACTAATAAAAGATAGCACTGATTACTACGTAGAAATGGCTATAGCATGGCTTTTAGCAGAACTTTGTGTATATCATGAAAAAGAGATTTCTAAGTATATTAAAGAAGCTAAAATTAATAATGACATTAAGAGAATGGCTATTAATAAAATTAGAGATTCTTTTAGAATTAGTGATAAAGTTAAAGAAGATTTAAAAGAATATAGAAAGGAGTTATAATATGAGTATTTTAAGTGCAACAAATATAACATATTCTATAGGTGATAGAACTATCCTAAAAGATGCGACTTTTAGACTTCTTAAAGGTGAACACATAGGTTTAGTTGGAGCAAATGGAGAAGGTAAATCTACTTTCATTAATTTGTTGTTAGGACACCTAACTGTTGATGCTGGTTCTATAGAATGGGCAAAGCATACAAAAGTAGGTTACTTAGATCAATTTACTAAACTAGAAAAAGGTAAAACAATTAAAGATATATTAAAAACAGCTTTTGATGATTTCTATAAATTAGAAGAAGAAATTAATAATGGTTATATGAAGATGGCTGAAATAACTGATGAAAATGAAATGAATAGTCTACTTGAAGAAATTGGTGAAATGCAAGCTATACTTGATTCTAGTGGTTTTTATCTAATTGATAGTAAAATTGAAGAAACTGCAAGAGGTTTAGGACTATTTGAAATAGGCTTAGATAAAGATGTATCAGAATTATCAGGAGGTCAAAGAGCAAAAGTTCTTTTAACAAAATTACTTTTAGAAAATCCTCAGATATTAATACTAGATGAGCCTACAAACTTCTTAGATGTTAATCATATAAGTTGGTTAAGAAATTATTTATTAAATTTTGAAAATGCCTTTATATTAGTTAGCCATGATACTGAATTTATGAATGCAGTAACTAATGTTATTTATGCTATGGATAATACAAAATTAACTAGATATACAGGAAATTATAATGCTTTTATTGATGCTTTTATGATGAAGAAAAAGCAAGTAGAAGATGCTTATAATGCTCAACAAAAAGAAATAGCTAAAATGGAAGATTTCATTGCTAGAAATAAAGCTAGAGTAGCTACTCGTGGTATGGCTAACTCAAGACAAAAGCAATTAGATAAAATGGTTCTAATTGAAAAAGGTGTAGAACATAAAAAAGCAAACTTCATTTTTAGATTTTCTCATCCTACAGGTACTCTTGCATTTGAAACAAAAGACTTAGTTATAGGTTATGATCAACCTCTAACAAAGCCTATTAACCTAGCAATAAAAAAAGGACAAAAGATTGCAATCATAGGTATAAACGGTGTTGGTAAATCAACATTAGTTAAGACTTTAATTGGTAAAATTAAACCATATAGTGGAGTATCTATAATGAGCCCTACAGTTGATTTGGGATACTTTGAACAAGAAGTGAAAAGTGACTTAATTACGCCATTTAACTATATATTAGAAGAATTTAGAACTTTAAATAATGGTGAAATTTATGCGGCACTATCTAATAGTGGAATCAAACGTGATTTAGTTGATAATCCTATGATGACTTTATCAGGTGGAGAACAAGCAAAGGTTAGAATGTGTAAACTTACTATTAAAGAAACAAATGTTATAGTGTTAGACGAACCTACTAACCATTTAGATGTTGCTAGTAAGGAATCACTTCATGATGCTATAAAGAATTATCAAGGAAACATTATCCTTGTATGCCATGAACCTGAGTTTTATAAAGACTTGGTTGATGAAGTAATAAATGTAGAAGACTATAGATTATAAGATAACAATAATTTTGTTATCTTTTTTATTTATGGTATAATTGGTTTGAGTGAATTTGAGGTGTTATTATGAATGAAAGAAGAATGTCTACTATTCTAGGTAAAATTATAGGTGCAATTCTTGTTGTTGCTATAAGTGTTGGTATTTTTTTTGGTTCTTATTATTTTTTTCAGAAAATAAATAATAAAAAAATAAAAGGCGTTTATTACTATGATGGGACAATTTATGAAGAATCAGATGATTTTAAAGATAAATATGGTTATACTTACTTAGTAAATAAGAATGATAAGCAAGGAAAATTATATGAAAACCTATATCATAGCTCAATTGATTTCATTCATAAGAAAAAGGATTTAGAAGAATATAATGATCAAAGCATGACATTATTCTGCTTAAACAAAATATCAAAATATAAAGTTGATTATGATGAAGCACTTCAAACTTATGAAATATTTGAGCGCGATAATCCTGAATTTTACTGGCTTACAAATATTTATTTTAATGAGGATAAGACTTTAATATCATTTTCAATTGATAAAGATTATATGAAATATACTGATAGATCTACACTAGATATTAATATTCAATTAAAACTATATCAATTGGATGAAGATATGAGTACAAAGACTTCAGATTATAGTAAAATAAGTTATTTATATGATTATGTAAGAGATAATATGGAATATAGTTTTGATGATAGTGATAGTGCTTGGGCACATAATATTATAGGATTCTTTAAAAAAGGTTTAGGTGTATGTGAGTCATATAGTGAAACATTTATGTTATTGTGTAAAAGATATGGTATAGATAACATTCAATTATTTAGTAGTGAACATGCATGGAACATAGCAAAAGTAGATGGAGCATGGTATGTATTTGATGTAACAAATGACTTCTTTGGAGAAACAGAAGATTTCTATCAAGAATATGGTAAGACTTATGAATATAATGAATATATGTATTCAGTTCCAACTATATCAAGTGAGAAATTGATATAGCTATTAGGGGGGAATAAAATGATAAGGCTTGAGAAAGTAAGTAAATATTATGCTAGTGGAGACAATAATGTAAGTCTTGGACTTCATAATGTTAGCCTAGAAATGAATAAGGGAGAAATAATAGGTGTAGTAGGAGAGTCAGGCTCTGGTAAATCTACTTTCTTAAATGTAGTTAGTATGCTAGATACCTTTGAAGATGGTGAAATATATTATGATGATTTGCCAGCTTCAACACTTACTCCAGAAGAGATTGGAGAGTTTAGAAAACAGCATATTGGCTTTATTTTCCAAAACTATAACCTAATTGATTCTTATACAGTTTTACAAAATGTTTTAATGCCTTTATTGATTAAAGGCGTTACTGGAAAAGAAGCAAAAGAAAAAGCAAAAGATATAATTAAAAAGGTTGGCTTAGAACATAGAATGCACCATAAAGGAACTAAACTTTCTGGTGGCGAAAAGCAAAGATGTGTTATAGCAAGAGCACTAGCAAGTGATTCAGAGATACTTGCTTGTGATGAACCTACTGGTAATCTTGATAGTAAAACAGGACGTGAAATAATAGAACTAATTAGAGATGTAGCTAAAGATAAATTAGTTATTATAGTTACACATAACTATGAAGAATTAAGTGATATTATCACAAGACGATTAACTTTTTCTGATGGTAATTTAATAGAAGATATTAATCTTAAAGAAGCTGATAAAGTAGAAGATAAATTAAACGAACCTATAGATTATAAATTTAGTTTTAAAGAGAAATTAAAGTTATCAACTAAAGATATTTTATCTACACCTAAAAAATCTTTGTTATCTTTCTTAATATTTTTTGCGATTTCTTTCTTTGTGGCATATTTATATACAGGTATTTTGACATTTAAAAAATCTTATTCAGATCAAGGTATATATGATAATGTTGCTAGAGATAGATATATAGTATATGGTAAAAATGATAAGGAAATAGATTTTATTGATTTAGAGGGATATGATTATAATACATATGCTTTTTATGAAGAAAATCAAAATATCATGTTTACAACAAAAAGCACTACACGTAGTAATTGTTTAATAAGGTATTCTACTCCATCAATTAAACTAAAAAAAGGAAGACTTCCAGAAAGCGATAATGAACTTGTTTTAGGTGTACCAGAAAATTCATTAACAACATGTTATAATGAGGACTTAGAGTTTGTAATTCAAAACTATTATTCTGGATATGACTTTGATGAATACAATCTTTTAACAAAAGATACATATAAAGTAGTTGGATATTATTTTATTGATGACACAACTGTTAGAAATTTCTATGTTACAGGAACTGAAGAATTTAATAATCGCGTAAAAAAGACATTTATTGCTTTTGATTCGTCAATATTAGGAATTAATATATCCACTGCTTCATCAAGTATAAAACCAAATAAAGATATCAAAAAAGGTAAAGTATTATTAAAACTTCCAGAAAAAATGGAAGGAAAAATAAATGACGTTGAAAGCTTAGTTAGTATTGGAACATATAATTCAGTTATTGATAAATCTAATTATGAATTAGTAGTTGAATATAGTGGCTATGAAGTAAGTGCTGAAGCTAATATAGAAACATTAATAGAACTAAAAGAAACAAAAAAATCTAGTATGTATGTTTCTATATATGAAACTGATCAGATGAAAATTGATAATATGCAAAAAGATTTAATGAATAAAGGTTATGGTTTTTGTAATGCTAAAAACGCCTATTATCATGTAGATTTAAGTTTTGCTGCAATACTTAATACTATATTATTTGCTTTCTACATCATAGGAGTAGTATTTGCCTTTGTAGTTATATTCTTTATATCTTATTTCATTCTAGCAAGAGTATATTCTATAAAGAATAAAGATTATACAGTCTTTAGAACACTTGGAATGAGTAAAAAAGATATGGCAAGCTTAGTTAGAATTCAAACAGTCTTACAAAGTATTGCTTCATCTATTTTAGTTTTACTAATAGTTTTAATATCTTACATATTTAAACATCCTCTAATAAGCGGATTCCATAGAATAGGTGTATTTGGAATTATTGTTTATTTAGCATTTATGGTGTTATATTCACTATTATTTGCGGTAAGATTTAATAGAAAATTATACAAATTTAGTGTCCAAAAAACATTTAGGGGAGGTGTTTTAGGAAATGATTAAGGTTAATAATTTAAACAAGTACTATCATAAAGGTAAAGATAATGAAATACATGTAATTAATAATACTAATTTAGTACTCCCCGATAGTGGATTTATTGTCTTTTTAGGCGCAAGTGGTTCTGGAAAGACTACGCTAATAAATGTTATTGCTGGCTTAGATAAAGCAAAAGGTGAAATAACATATGATGATGTAACTTTTAAAAATTATAAAATGGGTAAGGTAGATAAATATAGAAGAGAAAATATAGGGTATGTATTCCAAAATTATAATTTATTACCTAATGCCACTGTTTATGAAAATTTAAGATTAGTTTTAGAACTAATGCATATTACAAATAAGGAAGAAGTAGATGAAAGAATAAATTATGTTTTAGATATGCTTGGCATGAAAAAATATAAGAATAAGCTTGCATCTAATTTATCTGGTGGTCAAATGCAGCGTGTTTCTATTGCTAGAGCACTAGTAAAGGATAGTAAGATAATAATTGCTGATGAACCAACAGGTAATCTTGATAGTGAAAATACAATAGAAGTAATGAATATCTTAAAAGCAATAAGCAAGGATAGATTAGTTATCATGGTAACACATGATAAGAAAAACGCCGAATTCTATGCTGATAGAATAATATCTATAAAAGATGGTGTAGTTGAAAGTGATGAAATTAATGAAGGCGTTGATTCATTAGATAACACAGATAAATCAAAAATATATCTAAAAGATTTAGACAACAAAGTATTAGAACTTGGTAATGTTAAAATTAATTTATTTATTGGTAAAGATGAATCATTAGAAGACTTAGAACTTACTATTGTAAAAAAGGATGGAATCATATATTTAAAGAATGATAATATTAAATATTTAGATAAAGATTCTAAAATTAAACTAGTTGATGATAACTATAAAGCAATGAAAAAAGAAGATATTAAAGACTTTAAATATGAACCTAAACCATTTACAAAAGAGAAGAAAAAGTTCACATTGAGGCCTTTATTAAATGGCTTAGCTAACGCATATAGTAACCATAAAGCATCAAGCAAAAAAATGAAAGGATTACATGCTTGCTTTGTTATTATTGGCGTAGTAATGGCAGTATGTGTTATGATGCTTAGTGTAGGTACTTATGTTAAAGGCAATCAAATAGATTTTTCCGATGTTGGTTTAGAAAATAAACGTATAGATTATGAACAATATCCAATAGCTTTTGAAAAGGGAGTCAATGATGGTTTAATTATAGATGTTGCTAATTCTCAAAGTCTTAGTCTTGATATTTCAAATGATACTGTTGATATTATAAATATGTCTACACCACTACACTATAGTTTAATAAATGATAGAGTAGTAGAAGGTGTTAAAACACTAAATAATGATGATGAAATAATCATCACAACAAGACTAGCTGATGCATATATCAAAAAATGTGCAAATGTTGAAAAATTAACATATAAATCATTAATTGGTATGAAGGCTGGTGGAAGAAAAATAGTAGGTATTGTTGAATCAGATTCTACATCTTTCTATAAATATAGATATAATTATGAATACTCATTTTTTGAGTCATCACCATATAGAAGCTTTAGTGATTTACCTTCAATTGAATATTATGAAAATATTGATTATACATTAGTTGGTGGATCTAATTTAACTAGTGATTCTCAATGCTTAGTCAATATAAAAGCTTTTATTTCTAAATATGGATTAAATGATACAATTAGTTTTTTAGGAAAAACATTTGATATTGTTGGTGTATTTGATGCAGGTGAACAAGCTGCTCCTGATATTCTTTTATATGATTATAATTATGTAAAAGAAAATTATAATATTTATACTGATTTTGTTGCTAGATTCCTTGAATTTATAAATATTCCAGCAAGCGAATGTGAATTAACTGAAGGAGTTATGCCAAAAGCCGTAAATGAAGTATTGGTTAGCGAGTGGTATACTGAAGAAAAATTCCCTGAAACTACAAAATACATCAATGATAATAATTTGAAAATAGTTGGAAAGTTTAAGTGTAATTTTAATATGTTTTCTAATTTATTAGCTTTTTCAAAAGAAGGATTAATAAAAAGATCATTTTACTTTGGTAGTACCTTAATAACAACAAATGACCAAAAAGTTATTGATTTGTTTAAAGAATATAATTGTAATGTTATGACAAGTTATGAATATCAACATTCATTAAGAGTAAAAGAAAAGGCTCAAATGTTTGGCTCAACAATTGCCGTTAGTATGATATTCTTAGTATTAATTGTTATTTATATGTTCTTTATGATGCGTAGTAAGATGATTCATAGAATATATGAAATAGGAGTTTTAAGAGAAATAGGAGCTTCTAGAGGAAAAATATATAGAGCATTCTTAATAGAAATAATAGTTTTAATATGTATGACAACAATGATAGGATATGTTGTAAGCTTAGGATTAGCATTTATTGCTAATAAGAAAATAGGCGGATTACTTGGTATATTTAGATATTCGCCATTATATGCTGTTGGCGGATTCTTCATATTACTTGTAGTAAGTATAGTTGCTGGTATGATACCAATTCTTACTCTTCAAAGAAAAACTCCAGCAGAAATAGTCGCTAAATACGACTTATAAAAAAATGTTTTACATTTTCTTTACACATATGATATAATGTATGTAATGTGATATTATGACAAGGTAGGTATTAAGCATGAAGGAAATAATTGATGCAATTAAAAACAAATTAACTGATGATAAGGAAGCAAATACAAAAATCCTTTTAGAAGCATTAGAAAAAAATAAAAACAATAAAGAAGTATGCGATGCTATTTTCAAAATGATTTATGAAAACCTTCCTGAAAACTTACAAGATAATATTGTTAGAAACATTAATCAAGAAAAGTTTGAAGAAAGATTAGTTGAAATTCAAGAATTAGTAGCTCATAAAAAATATGAAAAAGCACTTAATTATCTTGATAGATCAATTGAAAAGATAGAACAAATCAGTGAAGATGATAAATATGTTTATAAAACATTCCATTCACCATTTGAAGCTTATTTATATGCTAAAACTAGAGAAGATAAAACAAAACAAATTAAAAACTCAGAATTAGATTTTGGCGTATTCCATAAATTTAGAGGAATTATCCTTTCAGAATTAGGACGCTATGAAGAAGCTGAAAAAGAATTTGTAGAATCATTCAAATGGAACTCGCTTGATTTTGAAGCTATTTTCTCTTATGCTGACGTATTATATAAATTAAAGAAGTTTGATGAATATTTAAAATTTAATTTTGACACATTAAAAATAGCTCACACTAATTATCAAATCGGTATGTGCTATCACAATATTGGTAGATATTATTTGTCCTTAGGAACAAAAGAAGGAGATATTAATGCTTATAATATTATCTCTTTCTCTATTTCATTTGATGAGACACCTTATGCATATAAAGATTTAAATACAATTTGTGAAAAATATAATATGCCAAAAACTCTTGCTAAAGAAAAAGATGTATTAAAGACAATTAAGAAAGAAAAACTTCCTGAAGCTCCAGATGGTGAATTATTAAGAACAATGATTGATATGGCAAGAAGTTTCATTAATGTTAATGATGAATTTGCAGTACATATCTTTAAAATTGTTTATAATCTAACTCATGATGAAGTTACTAAACAATACATTAAAGCTGGAGAACAAGTAATTAGAGAAAAAAGAAGTAAAAAATAGGATTTCACTGAAATCCTTTTTTTATTTATTAAAAAATATAATTATGTTATAATTTATATGTATTTTGGGGTGATTTTATGGAGAAACTAAATAGAAAAAGATTAACAAGTATATTATTTTCAGTAATAATCGCATTATTTATGATTCTTATTACATCAACTAAAATGTTTAAAGGATTAGACAATGTTATATATGATTATGTCTATGAAAAAAATAATACTTATAGCGAAAATATAATGATTGTTGGAATAGATGATAAGACTTTAAGTGAACTAGGAGCTTGGTCAGCTGAATATAGAACATATGTTTCAACAGTCTTAGACAGAATTGATTCAGATAATCCTGCAGTAGTAGGTGTCGATATATTGTTTAGTGGTAATTATGATGAATCATATGATCATAAACTTGCAGTTTCAGCTAAAGAAATAGATAATATTGTTTTTGCGGCTGAATTCAAATCAGGTGATAAATTAGTAGATAATTTCCACACAAAGGATATTACATATTCAAAACCTTATGATGAATTATTAGAAGCAGTAGGAGAAGATTCGCTTGGTTTTGTTAATAACTTAACAGATTATGATAGTGTTGTAAGACATGCCACAATTAATGTTAATGTTAATGATACAAATTATTCTTCATTTGCTGAACAAATATATAAAAAATATGCAAATTATATGGGATATGACTATAGCCCATATAAGACTAATAAAGAATATTTAATTAATTACAATGGTAAACCAAATGATGGATATGAAGTAGTATCATTTGTTGATGTATTTAAAAATGAAAATTTATATCAAGATATGTTTAAAGATAGAATTGTCCTAATAGGTTGGTATCATACAGGAAACACTGTTAGAACTGATGAATATTACACTCCAATCTCTCGTAATAAACATATGTTTGGTGTAGAAATACATGCTAATATTATAAACAATATAGATAATGGTTTATTTGTTAATGAAGCCAATTTAGTATTACAAGTTATTATAAATGTAATCATCTTAGTTGCAGTTATATATGTTATTTCAAGATTTGGTTTCTTATGGGCAAGTATTACAGCAGGAGTTTCAATTATCTTTGAATTTGTATTAGGATTAATATTATACAATGCTAAAGTATATTATCCAACAACAAGTGTTATATTAGTAATCTTTGTTGGCTATATTGCTATAGTTGTTTATAACTATGTTAGAGAAAGATTAGAAAAAGGTGCTGTAATTAAAACGTTTAAACAATATATGGCTCCACAAGTTGTTGAAGCATTTATGAAGGATAATAAACAATCATCTAATCTAATTGGTGAAAGAAGAGATGTAGCTTGTTTATTTGTTGATATTAGAGGATTTACTCGTATGAGTGAAACATTAGTAGATCCTATTAAAGTTGTTAGAATTTTAAATGATTATTTAGGAATGACAACAAAACAAATATTTGATAATGAAGGTATGCTTGATAAGTTTATTGGGGACGCTTGTATGGCTATATTTAATGCACCATTTGATATTGATGACTATGAATTTAAAGCAATTAAAGCTGGACTTGGAATTGTCAAAAATGGGGATGCAATTGCTAAACAAGTATTTGATGAATATGGTATTACAATTGGCTTTGGTGTAGGTGTAAACTGCGGTGAAGCAATCATAGGAAATATCGGTTGTGATTTTAGAAAAGACTACACTGGTATAGGTGATACTATTAATACAGCAAGCCGTTTAGAAAGTAATGCTAAAGGCGGACAAGTAATTATTAGTGAAGAAACATTAAATAGAGTAGATGAATTTGGTAACTACAAATTAAAGAATAGATTAATTGTAGAAGAAAATGGTTACTTAAATTTAAAGGGTAAAGCTAAACCAGTTTTAACTTATAACGTTATAGGTATTAAAGAAGATGTAAAGGAGGGAGAAAATGAAGAAGTTACTGATGATTCCCAGAATTAATGAACTAGAAGAAAACCTTAAACTAAGGGATAAACTTAATATTGGTTTTGAATATAATGACTTTTTTATTCCATCTCTTTTAGATGATAAAGTTGAATTAGAAAAGAGAATAAATGCATATAAAAATATTGGTGGTTTTAATACAATTCATGGAGTGTTCTTTGATATATGTTTTAATTCAAGTGATGAATTAATTAAAAATGCATCATACACTAGAGCAAGACAAACATTAGATATTGCGACTAAATTAGGATGTAAAAAAATAGTATTTCATACAAATTATATAGTTGGTTTTAATTCAGCTGATTATAAAAAAATGTGGATTGATAGAAATGCTATTGCTTATAAAACATTTTTAAAAGAATATCCTAATATTGAAATATTAGTAGAAAATATGTTTGATTTAGATGATGAATTAATATTAAAACTACTAAAAGAAGTTAATGATAAAAGATTTAGAATGTGCTTTGATATAGCACATGCTAATCTATCAAAACAATCGATAGAATCTTGGTACAATGATTGTAAGGAATATATTTCACATATTCATATAAATGATAATTTTGGTGATAGTGATGCTCACTTAGCTATAGGAAATGGAAATATGAATTATGATTATATTATTAATAATATACTAAATAATTTTGATGGCTCTATATTAATTGAAGTGAAAACAACAGATGATTTTATTAAATCATATGAATACTTATTAGAAAAAGGACTTAAATTATGCTAAAAAAGATTTTAGATTTAGGTATAAAAATAAGTAAAGAAAAAGATTATAATAAATTATTCGGTATATTTTTAAAAGGAACAATAGATATAGCTAATTGTGATGCCGGAACATTATATATTTATAAAGAGAGAATAGAAAATAACGAGCTTAAAAAATATTTATGTTTTGCATCATATATAAATCATACATTAAAACAATATGGTGGATTAAATGGGGAAAGAATCGATTTACCACCTGTAATATTTAGTGAAACAAATGCCTCAAGTTATGCAGGAATTCATAGATGTGTATTAAACGTTCATGATGTTTATAAAGATGATAATTCTATTTGGCTAGGGCCAAGAAAATATGATTCAATTACAGGCTATCATACACAGAGTGTATTAGTAATTCCTCTAATTGATAAAAAAGATGAATTAATTGGTGTCTTACAATTAATTAATTGTATGGATGAAAATAATAATGTTATTCCATTTAATAAAGAAATGGAACAAATAATTTATTCCTTATCAAGTCAAGTTGCGATGATTTTATCTAATATGCTTTTAACTAATGACATAGAAGAATTATTAGATAGCGCAATCAATTCATTGGTAAATGCTATAGAAGCAAAAACACCATTTAATGCATTACATACAAATACAGTCACAGGCTTATGTGATTTATTTGTTGATTATTTAAATAAGAATAGTAAGGAATATAAATTTAGTAAAGATGAAAAAGATGTGCTTCATATGGCAGCACAACTTCATGATGTAGGGAAAATTGGTATTGATGATAATATCTTAAATAAACCTACTAGATTAGCACTTAGAATAGATTATATAAGAAGTAGATTTGAATCACTTAGGCTTAGATTAATTATTAAAATGTATGAAGATAATAATCCTAAATTACAAGAGGAAATAGATAGCTTAGTAAGTGATTTAGAATTCATTGAAAAGGTGAATAATGCGCCATTTATTAATGATGAGCAAATGGAAAGAATTAATGAATTATGTAATAAAAAAGTACTTGATACTAATCTTTTAACTGAAGAAGAAAAAGAAGATTTACATATCGTTAAAGGTACTTTAACAGTAGCTGAAAGAAACCATATACAAGAACATGTAGTTAAAACAGTAAACATTTTAAAAGATGTTAAATTTGGTAAGAAGTATCATGATTCTTTAATCATTGCAGGAGAACACCATGAATTACTTGATGGATCAGGATATCCTAACAAATTAAAAGGAGATCAAATTAGAACACAAACTAGAATTCTAACAATTATGGATATATTTGATAGCTTAACAGCTTCTGATAGGCCATATAAAGCAACTATTCCAGTAGAAAAAGCTTATCAAATATTATTATCAATGGTTAAAGAAGGAAAACTTGATGCAGTACTTGTTAATTATTTAAGAGGATTCTTAGATGAATTATTAAAGAAATATGGAAACTTAGATGGTAAGATTGCTAAAACTATTTTAGCTATAAAGAAAGAAGAAACAGATTTAAAAGAAAAGGGGGCTATTTAAAATGAAGGGGGAACTTAGGAATAAGTTGTTCCTTATAATTGTTTCTGCTTTTTGTTTTATTTTTCCTTTTACATTGTTTTTTGATGTAATTAGATATAGTTATAAAGCAAAAGGCAGTGATGGTTTGGTTCATACAATAGTCGATTACTATAATTTGGTAAATGTTCATGATTTATCAAAATATGTATTTGCTTTCTGTATGATAATCTTTATAGCTTCATTAATAGTATCAATAATTGCTTTAATTGATTTATTAAAGAAGAAATATTTCACATTATATTTTAGAATTATATTCTCTGTATTTGTTGTATTACTAGCTTTAATAACTCATTACTTAAGTTATTATTTGATGGTTGCTTTATTTATGTTTATTGCTTCACATATGTTTTTAATTTATTATGATATTAAAACAAATAAACATAAATTATCAAATTCTTTAATATATGCAATTACATATTTATCATTCTTGGTATTTGCTATAATTTCATTTGCATTTGTACCTATGTATTAAGCACACACACTGTGTGCTTTTATTTTTGACTTATAAATATATTTATGATATATTTAATAAGTGTGTAAGGAGGTGTAATTATGACATTTAAACAAGGTTTAAAAGATGGAATCCCTATTTTTTTAGGATATTTAGCTGTTAGTTTTGCCTTTGGTATATTTTGCATAAGCAAAGGATTAACTCCTCTTGTAGCCATAATTACATCATTAACTAACCTTACTAGTGCCGGCCAATTTGCTGGTGTTAAGATGTTTGTTGAAGTAGCCCCTTATATAGAAATATTCTTAACAATTTTATTAATAAACTTAAGATATTCATTAATGAGTATTGCTTTAACACAAAAGCTTGATGATCAAACAAAGACTTATCAAAAACTAATATTTGGCTTTGGTGTAACAGATGAAGTATTTGCTCTAGCAGTTCAAAAAGAAAAAATAAATGCTAGATACATGTATGGATTAATTCTATTACCTATAGTTGGATGGACTTTAGGAACAGCACTAGGATGCATTTCTTCAGAAATATTACCAAGTAGAATACTTGATGCTTTAGGTATATCATTATATGCTATGTTTATTGCCATAATTATTCCTGAAGCTAGAAAGAAATTATCAGTATTCTTAGTAGTATTGCTTGCCGCAGGGCTTGGTGTATTATTCTACTATACTCCATATTTAAAAGAAATATCTGTTGGATTCCAAATTATAATTTGTACTATTGTTGCCTCTGTATTTGGCGCTTTAGTCTTCCCAATTAAGGAAGAAGAAAAGAAGGATGGTGATAGTGATGTATCTAGCGATTAGTATCACCATAATGACTCTTGTAACTTATTTGGTAAGAGTTATACCTCTAATAGTATTTAAGAAAAAAATAGAATCAAAATTTATAAAATCATTCTTGTATTATGTACCATATGCTGTATTAAGTTGTATGACTTTCCCAGCAATAATGTATTCTACAAATAATTTATATACAGCAATAATAGGTACATCTGTTGCTTTAATAGCTTCATTCTTTAAATTAAAATTAATATATGTAGTCATAATTACAGTATGTATTGTATTTGGCTTTAGTTTTATATTCTATTAAAAATATCGCATTTTGCGATATTTTTTTTAGTAATTATATCTTTTTCTACGTATATATAATATAGAGGTGATAGAATGATTAAAGAAATACCTAAATATGAAAGGCCAAGAGAAAAATTATTATTAAATGGAGTAAAATCTTTATCAAATAGTGAGCTTTTAGCAATTATAATAAAGAGCGGAACAAAGGGAAAATCAGCCATTGAAATAGCTAATGAAATACTTAATAATATAAACTCGCTAAAAGATTTAAAAGATATGGAATTATTAGAATTAATTAAAGTAAAAGGACTTGGTGAAGTAAAGGCTATGGAAATAATAGCTTCTATTGAATTAGGTAAAAGAATAATACTTGAAAAGACATATAGAAAAGAACTTAGAAGTGCTAAAGAAATATTTGAAGAATATAAGCATGATTTAAAATATGATGTAGAACATTTTATTGCTTTATATTTTGATAATAAGTGTCACTTAATCTGTAAGAAAGAATTATTTGTTGGAGATAATAAAGTATTATTAGTTAAGCCAAATGAAATATTTAAATATGCCTTAAAAATTGGTTCACAGGCAGTAGTAGTTATACATAATCATCCTTCAGGAGATCCAACACCATCAAATCAAGACATATTATTTACTAAATCTCTTGTTAAGATGGCAAGAGCTACAGAAATAGTTTTACTTGATCACATAATAATAGGTGATGATTATTATTCTTTCAATGAAAATAATAAAATAGTATGATATAATATATTTGGTGATAAGAATGAAACTAAAAAATGAAAAATTAGGCATGGAATATGCAGATAGAATTAGAGAATCTATTTGTTCAAGATTTAAAATCGATAACGACTTAATAGATATAGCTTATAAGAAAACAATAGATAATTTTTCTGATTTAATTTGTTCAAATTATAATCTTGAAAGTGTTTATGACAATCCTATCATTTTATATAAAATTAATTTGACTATTTGTCTTAATTATTTGTTTGATTTGGATAGATTAGATGAAATTGTTTTAAACGATGAATATGTTGATAACTTTGTTAATAGAGTAGTAGCTCAAATACTATATTCTGATTTAAATGGTTCATCATTTCAAATGTCTAATATATTAAATCATCCAATATTCTTATCAGTCTTATCAGTTTCAAGTATTATTAAATATAGATGTGGTTTTGATGCAATAATGCTTAGAAAAAAATTAAAAAAAGATTTTACACCAATATTTATTCTAATAAAAGAAGCAATGGAATCTCTTGAATCAACATTATTATTAATTGCTAATGGCTCAAATAGTCAAGCAATGACAGTATATAGATTATATCTAGAACAAATAATTACAGGAATTGCATTAATTAAAAACTATGATTTAGTTGATAAATATTTTGAGTTCCAAAACTTAACAATAAAATATGCAAAAAATACATCTGATCATGATGTGTTAAAAGTTTTAGAAGAAAACAAGGTTCCTGCAAGAGATGTTAAAAGCTTCCTAAATTATGGATGGATAGAATATATGGATGGCTATAAAGAACTAGGAAAGAAAAGATATAGCATAAAAATAATGGCAAAATTATGTGGAATGGAAAATATTTATGAATTATATTCAGATTCGACTAATTATGTTCATATGAATTTCTTATATGCAAATATTGATTGGCCTAAAGAAATAAATAGTGTTATAGAAACTATTTATGCAACAATGATTGGCGTAATTAATAATTATCACTCTTTCACAGGATTTGATTTTATATATAAAAATATTAATTTAGATAATGAACTAAAAACTATATTTGAAGAGTATGAAAAGATACTTTCAAATAAAGGAAATGAATATAATATATTTAGGATAAAAAGCGCATAGTTATGCGTTTTTTTATTGTTTTAATATGAAATAAATTATTAAATATTATAAATTTTTATATTTATAATAATTAATTCTAATATGTATATGAATTCAATTTTATTGTTTTTTTGGCGTTATAATGCTATAATTTTTAATGTATATTATTGAAAGAAGGGCTTATTTATGAGTAAAGTTATAATAGAAAAAGGATATAAATCTAAACTAGGTTTATTAGAAACAGAAATCGCAATTAAAGAAGTTAAAGATATATTTGAACGTGAACTAGCTAAAGCATTAAATCTAACAAGAGTTTCAGCGCCACTTTTTGTCTTACCTGAAACAGGTTTAAATGATGATTTAAATGGTTATGAACGTCCAGTTAGTTTTGATATTCATGATTTAAAGAAGAATGTTCAAATCGTTCAATCACTTGCTAAATGGAAGAGAAATGCTTTAAGAAGATATGGCTTCAATGTTGGTGAAGGATTATATACTGATATGAATGCTATTCGTCGTGATGAAGACTTAGATAACTTCCATTCAGTATATGTAGACCAATGGGACTGGGAAAGAATTATCACAAAAGAAAATAGAAATATGACTTTCCTAAAGAAAATCGTAAAATTGGTTTATAAGGCGATTTTTAATACTCAAGCAAAGATTATGAAGAAATACCCTAATCTAACAAATAAGCTTCCAAAAGAAATCAAATTTATTAAATCTACTGATCTTTATAAGATGTATCCAGATAAGACTCCAAAAGAAAGAGAAAATCTAATCTGTAAAGAATATGGCGCAGTATTCATTAGTCAAATTGGTTGGCCAATTGATGGTAAAGAACCACATGATGGAAGAGCCGCGGACTATGACGATTGGAAACTAAACGGAGATATTTTAGTATACTTTGAAGTACTTGATTGTGCACTTGAATTATCAAGTATGGGTATAAGAGTTGATAAAGAATCTCTAACTAGTCAAATAGGATTTAAGAAAGAATATGCTAAAATGTCTAGTCCATATTCACAAGATATTATGAATGATAGATTGCCTCTAACTGTAGGTGGAGGAATTGGACAATCTAGATTATGTATGTTCATGCTTAATAAGATGCATGTAGGTGAAGTACAATCATCTTTATGGAGCGAAGAAGATATGAAAATATTAAACGATAACAATATTGAGATTTTATAGGTGATATTATGAATAAAGAAATATTAAACATTCTACAACAAAATGCTAGAATCGACCTTAAAGATTTAGCTACTATGGTTAACTTAAGCGTTGATGAAGTAAAAAAAGAAATTGAACAAATGGAAAAAGAAAAAATCATTTGTGGTTATCATGCGTTAATTAATTATGATAATACTGATGATGAAACTGTTTCAGCTTTAATTGAAGTTAAAGTAACTCCTCAAAGAGGATTAGGATTTGATAAGATAGCTGAACGTATTTATAACTTCCCTGAAGTAAGTGCTGTATATTTAATGAGTGGTGCATTTGACTTTACAGTAATGCTAGAAGCAAAAACAATGAAAGAAATATCTAAATTCGTTTTTGAAAAGCTAGCTACACTTGATTATGTACAATCAACAGCAACTCACTTTGTATTAAAGAAATATAAAGATTTTAAGACAGTATTAGTAGAAGAAAAGAAAGACTTAAGAGAAATGGTGAACTTATGAGAAAATTTATAACAGATAAGGTTGAATCTATTAAACCTTCTGGTATAAGACGTTTCTTTGATATTGCTAGTGAAATGGAAGGCGTTATTTCGCTAGGCGTTGGTGAACCTGATTTTGATACTCCTTGGCATATTAGAGAAGAAGGTATTTATTCACTAGAACGTGGTAATACATTCTATACTTCTAATGCAGGGCTAAAGGAGTTAAGAAAAGAAGTATCTAATTATATCAAAAGAAGATTTAATTTAGATTATGATCCTTTAAAAGAAGTATTAATTACTGTAGGTGGAAGTGAAGCTATTGATGCTTGCTTTAGAGCATGTATTGAAGAGGGGGATGAAGTAATTATTCCTGAACCATGCTATGTATCTTACTCTCCATGTGCTAAATTGGCAGGAGCAAAAGTAGTAACAATTAACCTACAAGAAAAGAATAATTTTAAACTAACAAAAGAAGAATTATTAAATGCAATTACTCCAAAAACAAAGATTTTAGTACTTGCTTTCCCTAATAATCCTACAGGTTCTATTATGGAAAAATCTGATTTAGAGGATATCGCAAAAATCGCTATAGAAAAGGATATTTTAGTTTTATCTGATGAAATATATGGTGAGCTAACTTATGGAGCAAAACACTATTCTATAGCACAAATAGAAGGTATGAAGGATAGAACAATTGTTGTTAATGGTTTTTCTAAAACATATGCTATGACAGGATGGCGTTTAGGCTTTGCATATGGTCCAAAAGAAATCATTAAGCAAATGCTTAAGATTCATCAATTCGCTATTATGTGTGCTCCAACCACTAGCCAATTTGCTGCAGTTGAAGCTTTAAAAAATGGTGATAATGATATACTAGAAATGAAAACTGAATATAATCAAAGAAGAAGATATTTAGTTAATGCCTTAAGAGAAATGGGCTTTGATTGTTTTGAACCTCTTGGAGCTTTCTATGTATTCCCATCAATAAAGAAATTTGGACTTTCAAGTGAAGAATTTTGCGAAAAATTATTAATGGAAGAAAAAGTAATGGTTGTTCCTGGAAATGCATTTGGTGAATCAGGAGAAGGATTCATTAGAATAAGTTATGCTTATTCCCTTGATCAACTTAAAAAAGCTATGAATAAAATCAAAAACTTTGTTTCAAGATTAAAATAGGATATGTTTATCATATCCTTTTTATGGTTAAAGAGTAAATGGAGGAGAAAAGATGAAAAAAATAC
>Ga0247611_10004529_pt1 | contig 19192 bp, 31 predicted proteins | sample 177DNAGHGhighgp2_FD_192422 | JGI IMG/M metagenome (GOLD analysis project Ga0247611, IMG submission 192422) | Sheep rumen microbial communities from Palmerston North, Manawatu-Wanganui, New Zealand - 1770 DNA GHGhigh gp2 | ecosystem: Host-associated > Mammals > Digestive system > Stomach > Rumen... | reverse complement strand
CATTTATATATAAATATCACGCTGTTTGAAAAAGTGGTAAAAAAATGAAATTTTTTTTGATGAGAAGTACATTTTTTATAGGTTTTCATAATTTTTACCAAGTTTTAAGATAACAGTTCACAACCCTAAAAACAAAGGAGGACAAAACTATGCAAAAATACGTAAACCTTGAAGATACCCAAGTGGTGTGCCATTATTGGCTTGACAATGATACGTTTTTCGTCTGCACCAATGAGTTTGTCACAGACAAAGGAGGGTGGAATACTGAAACCACAAACTTGGTGGGTTGGCTTGAAATCCACACAGACGAGGGCAACAGAGCGGTATGGGGTTAATGTTTCTTTGAACTTACAACTATATAACGCACTCAAACTCGGTTTTTGTACACGGCAACTCAACTTTCTTTTCATTAACCAATTTCCCCTATGAGAGCATTACGTTGCTCACCTTGTCGATACGTCCGTCTCTCATTGCCTTTTTCACCCAATCCCTCTGTTTCCATAGGGCAACCAAGATGTCGTCCACATCAAATCTCTTTATCTTTCCGTCCGTGTACTCGACTTCAAAAAAATATTTCTTCATATTTTTCTCCTTTCTTTAATTGTTTACGTATGCAAAGATAAAATTAATTTTTCAATCCACCAAATTTTTAACATTTAGTTTTCGTTTAGGAGCGACCAAAGTTCCTCAATGTCCTCTTTGAAGAGGTAATCGTCCACATCCCAACGCTCATCGTTCTCGTCAATTATCTGCAACGGACTGCTATCATCGTGCATAAGGAAAAGCGACTTAACCGTCACGCTCTTCATTTTCCCCTCGTCATACTCGTCAATCGTGATTGTGGGACGGCACTCCTTTTTTATGCACAAGTAACCGCCTGCACGTTCCACCCTCTCGCAAAGGGCGTCATACGCTTGGTTCTTGGTTTCGAAAAGGTTTTTGGTGTCTGCAATGTGGCTTGCAACCGCACAAAGGTTCTTAATGATTTCCTTGTTTATCTCCTCGTTGTTGTTCGCCACTTTCTCACGTGCCATATCGATAACAGCCTTATGCGTTACGCTGTCGTGTGCGATAACCTCAACATCAACGTAGGTTGTATAATTAAAATGTACGATGTGTTTCTTTACCATAGGGGTCTCCTTTCTTTAATTTGTTTTAGGTTAGCGGTCAGACTTCGTGTCCGACCTTTCACATATATAACGCAGACAAACTCGGTTTTCGTACACAACACCTCAACTTTCTTTTGCTAAAATAGTTTTAACACTTTTTAAGATACGAGTTCGATATGCAATCGGTTTGGTTTTGTTATGCCACTATGCCAGCGTTTGTTTTCAATAACCCAATGTTTCTCATCCACAACTTCACTCTCCAATAACTCATATTGCTTTGGAACAAACTCTTTAAATTCTGCAATACATTGATTTATCGCTTGTTCAACTTCAATGCCATACAAAAGTTTCCTCGCCAATATTCGGCAAATATTCATTGGAGCATAATATTCACTTGGTTTGCTACCATCATCATACCAATGGCCCTTTGCATCAGTCACATAAGGCTTTTCATTGCGAGGTATCATAATATCGTGCATTAGTTCGCCATCCAATGTATTGAAGTCATCGTGGAGTTTATACTTTTTATCTATAAGATAAAATATCTCCATTTTCTTTAAACCACTTGGCGAATTTTGCGTTATTATGGTGTGTTTCTCCACTTTATTGAACTCAACCTCTTTCATAAGGTTTTTATCATATTGCTCTCCATATGCCACGCTCTCCTTTACCTTTGGGTATTGTTTCATTTTATTCTCATAGGCAAGGCATTTTTCCTCGCTTTCAAACAAGCGACCATTGTATGATTTATATGCAGTTACTTTTTCCATAATCAAGATTGTTTTTATGCAAGTTTGTCGATTGGTGTTTTTGTTTCCGTTGATAATTCACCTATTTGGGATAAAGCGATTATGATTCCGTCAATCATTCCGTTATAATACGCTTTTTGTTCATTAGTCTCATAGTGACCCATTTGAATTTTTTGCCTATGTAAACGCAAGCGTTCTTTGAGGTGTTTTTGTATATCGTCTTTTGTCACATCAGTCTGTTTTTAATTCAACATTAGTTGTTTTGTTTTTGGGTTACTTACGCTTATATAACGCAATCCTATATGGATTTTGTACAAGGGTTAATACCTTTTTTGTTAATTTTTTAGGAGAGGAGGAGAATTGAAAGTATCTCGCTCTCTCTCCTTCTCAGCACGACCAACTCTTCTATGAGTTCTTCACGTTTCTTAGTACTCATTTGAGTAGTGGGCGTGTGCGTGGGTGTGACAATAGGCTCTGTTGCTGCGGTCGGTGTCGGCTCGTCAGACTTTCTGCCGATAACTCTTTCGTGGGTCGTGCCGTAGATTGTTTCCATACAACCGTCCACAACATCGTTCTCTCCGATGTGAGAGCAGACGTAGGAAACAATATCTTGCGTGGCTTTCGTGCCGATAATTGCAAAGGACATCTGCATAACCTTCTCAATATCGCATTCGGTGTCGTTCATCGCAATGGCGATAGCGTTCACGCAAGCCTCGTTCGGTGACATTTCCTCATAGATGATTTCGTAGAAAAGGTCTTTGCGGAAGCAACGCCAAGCACTTTTCGTAAGGTCGTAGTAGGTGCAGAGATTCGGGTTTGCATCCCTCTTGTCGTTATTGTTGGGCATTGCCTTGATTTCCTCAATGAACGGCATATTCTTTGTGCCGATAGCGATGCGGAGCGTTCCGTCCGTCTTAAAGTAACTGAATTTAACGAATCCCTCTTTAAGGGCGGCTTTTAACACTTCAATTTTAGTCATAGTTTTCTGTTCCATAGTATTGTTATTTTAAGGATTTTTTTAACTTAACTTCACATATATAACGCATCTTAACACATTTTTTGTACAAGGGAAACGTTAAAATTTTCAAATTATGTTAAAATTGCCCGATATGTTAAATCTCCCTCCACGTATATAACGCTATTCCATATAGATTTTGTACAACCGCCATAAAAAAAATCAAATAAAATTTATTTTGGCGACCGTGTACAAAAACGCATTAACACTGCGTTATATACGTGAGAGGGGAACGTACATAAAAAAAAGACCGCCTTTGCTGTAAGGGGCGGTCTTCTGTTTTTTAGTTCGGTGTTACACCGCAAGGAGTTCGAAGGCTTTCTCAACTCGCTTGTTTGCTGTGCCGTTCAGCATTGAATCGAAACGCTTGGTAGCTCTTGTCAGTTCGCTGTCCTTCTTGCTACCGTAAGAGGCAGTGTTGGAGAGGTAGTTGGTGGTCGCATTGAACAGCCAGAGTTTAGTGCCTCGGTTGGTGTCTTGCCCGATACCGCTTTCCATAGTGTCCTTGAAAGCATCGATAACGTTCTTTGTTCGGGTCGAGAGGTCTTCGATAAGACCGAAATTGTAGTTGTTCTCACGAGCCATTTTGCGGATTTTCTCATCGTCGATGAAGAGGTTGGCAATATAGTTGTTGATGTCCTCATCGGTCACTCTTGCGACAGCAAAGGAGTTCATTTTCTCAATGTAGTCGGCTGTGAAGATTTTGAGTTGAGCCACCCACTCCTGCACACGCTTGATGTTCGCCTCTTTGGAGAGGTCAACACGCTCACCAACATACTTGCTGTGTTTATAGGTGTGACCCATACTCTTGATGTTGGCGAGATAGGTGTTCGCACAGATAACACGCACGGGGGAGAAACGAATCTGCAAACCGCTGGTGCCATCGTGGGAGGTGTGGGCGAAACAATAGAATTTGGTATCGCTGTTGTCACCGTTGATGCGACCGACAGAGGGCAGTTCGGCTTGGATGTATGGGTCGAAATTGTGTACCAATCCAGCCGAAACGATACGGAGCGGAGTATCGGTGACGGAGGCGTTGCACATAAGGTCAACCATATCGAAACAAGTGTTGTTCTGTATCAGACCGTAGTCACTGCCGACAACCCCGATTGTCTTGTCCTGCTCGGAGCAAACGGTTGCTTTGTGAGAGCCGATGATGTAGTCGGTCGGTATGGTGACAGCCTCGCCACGCATAACAGCCTCAATCAATGCTTGGGGCAAGCGCACCAACTTGTCCTCACGCACATTGAAGTCAGCACCGATTTGGTGAAGAACCTCTTTCACTGGGGTCGTGCCGTCAAACTTGTGGAAACCTAGACCGAGAGTAGCCGCATTCTGCGTGGTCTGCTCTTCTTTGGTGTTGTTGATGATGTTCATAGCCTCGTTTACAATGTCTTGTGCCATAATTGAAATGTTTTGGTGAATAAATCTGTTTGAAATTACATCTATATAACGCAATCAAATGTGTTTTTTGTACAACCCGAGAGAAAAAATTTCAATTTATTTTTAGTGGAAGGGTATGTTGGCAATGCGAATCCTTCTCCACGTATATAACGCAACGGCTGCGGTTTTTTGTACATCGGAAATGTTAAAAAAAAACACCACCCCACCACGTTTCCGCAGTACGGTGAATGTGTCAAAATGACAAGAACAAATGTTAGATTACCAAGTCTTCAATATCAAACTCCTCCACATCATAGTCGTTCTCAGCACACCACGTTTCAAGGGCGTCTTGCATATCACGATACAACTCATAGTTGGCGTGTTGCAGTGTCGTACGGTCTTTGTCGATGATGTTAAGAGCGTACTCCATACGGTTGTCAAAACACTCTATGTCTTTACACCATTCCGAGATATTCTCTTTCAGCCAATCTTTTGCGATACTTACCAACTCATCGTGGTAATCGCTTTCGTGTGGCTCATCACCCTCTCGGTGTAGCCAATCGTTGAAAATATCGGCAATATCAACGGTTGTGGCGAGTTCGTCCGTCGTACCGCCCCATTGTTGCCAACTTTCATAGCAACTTTCGATTGTAATTTGAGTGCCGTTGTTGAGGGTTACAAGCACCTGACGGTCTTCAACGGTGTTGTCTTTCGTATCGATTTTTGTGATAAAATAATCCATAGTTCTATGTTTTTTAGGGTTATTGGGGTGGACTTCGTGTCCCCTCTTACACATATATAACGCAGACCGAAGTGGATTTTGTACAAACGGCAGTAAAAAATTCAATTAAATTTTATTTCATCCACCACGTACAAAATTCCCCACTCATTGCGTTATATACGTGGGAAGGGTACGGATGCAAAAAAAGCCACCCCCTTAGCGGTAGTGGCTTTCCGCCTAAAACACTATTGATTATGAAACACTATTTGTTATCAAACGTTTCTATAACGTTGTCAATATTCTCGCAGAGGTAAGATTCAAGGCATTGGCAATCAAGTGACTGAAACACCGCTTTGTCAAGTCCTTTCTCACCCACCTCTTCGGCAGTTGTGTCAATGTCGTTGTTAGACAGCCAATCTGCAATGGTGTGGCGTATTGAATTGCGTGTTTCGCCATAGTCCAATTTGATGTGGCCATCGTCAATGTCAATACCCTCTTTCTTGCTTTCCTCAATGGTCTGCAAACTACCCTCGCTAATGTAGCAGATTGCGTTTGGGTCGCTTTCAAAGGCGTGTTCGTCCTTATAGACGTACCCCTCGCCAATGAATCTTGCTCCGTCAAGATATTTGTCTATGTTCATAGTATGTTTCCCCCTCTCTTTGAGTTCCGTAACCATTGCGTTGAGCAGGTCGGGCATACTTATACCCAACTCATAGGGTTGCCACTCGTTGCCGTCCTCTCCGTCAAGGTACAATACACTGCCCTTGAAATGTGCGTTGATAACTCTTATCGTTTCGTTAACCTCTCCGAACACTTTTTCTCCGTTGAAGTTCTCGTCCTCGTTTTCGTGGCGTGTGAAGGTGAAACACTTGTTTTTAGTGTTGTTGACGATGTTTTTCACCTCTGTTGCGGCTCGCTCGTCTGCAAGTCGTATTGCACCGTAAATGTCGTTGAGGGTTTCGGTCAAGGTTCTAATGTCAAATTTGTTCATAGTTCTAATGTTTTTAAGGTTATTGTTTTGGGCTATTTACACTTATATAACGCAATCTTATATGGATTTTGTACGGAGAGTGTGAACTTTTTTTTTTGCTAAAATTTCAGTATTGCTTGTACAAAAAAGCCTTGACAATGCGTTATATACGTGGGAGGGGTGAGGGTGCACCGCTACTCATTTGAGTACTATGTATAACAAAAAAGGCTACCGAGATTGGTAGCCTTCCCCCATATTAATCTTTAAAACCCTATAGTCTAAAACTTGTGCTTTGTAACCTGGCGTGCCGTAAGCAGTTGGTTGGCTTCATCAAAGTTGTCAAAGTCGTCGTCAGCCACACGCCACCCATCATCCAACTTGTCGTACACCGCCATATAACGTTCCCTCTCACTGCCCTCACACTCACGAATTCCCTGTTTGAAAAATTGTTTCGCCTCGGTTCGGGTTTTGAACATCGTGGCAATGCCGTAGCATACGCAAACCACAATCTTGTCGTCCATTTCGAGTTCCCTTGACACTTGCTTTACAAGTTCCTTGTTGTTGTTTGTTGTGTTGTAAACCATAATTGTATCTGTTTTTTGTTTGTTAACAAACATCCTTACTCATTTGAGTAGTGTTAGCATTTACGCATCCACGAATGTTCCTCAAAGAAATATTCTATGTCTTTTTTCAGTTTGTTCAGCGATTCATTGTCAAGCCACACCTCGTTGACACGCTCGCCCTCGTCTGTGATTCCACCCACTTTACCGTCCTTGACAGTGAGAGTGACAATCTTCGTCACGCTTGGGTCGGAGAACATTTCATACTCTTTCGGTGTATAAGTGAAGCACTTGTTTTCCTCATCGTACTCACACATTTTGGTTATGTTTGAAACCGTCAGCGGAGTTCTTCTGTCATAGAGCAGTTCATCCACACAGGGCAGTGTTTTATTCAACATTTCATCAAGAGGGAATGACGGCAGAACTCTCGTTTCAACACCACTCTCCACACCCAGTGACACTTTATCTCCGTCAACCTTGATGAGGATGATGTACTCACCCCAATGGTCTTCACGAGCCTTCTCTCTCGCCTTGTCTATAGTGTTTGTACCACCGAACTCGAACTTTTTTTCGGTATCGAAATGGCCAGTGGAAACGTAGCATTTAACCTCACCTATTTGTCCAAGACGCTCAATAATTCCCATAAAGTCGTGGATGATGTCGCCTTGAAACGATTTCATATAATGGTTTGCTATGGTAGCCAAAATCGTTGAAACTTTTCTAATTGCGTTGTGCGTCGGAATGCAGTTCATAATTAAATGTTTTTTGATTAATACACCTATATAACGCAATTTAAGACAGATTTTGTACAAACCAAATGTTAAAATTTCTTTTATGTTAAAATTTACAAAACCTCGTACAAAAAACGAATGTGTGTGCGTTATATACGTGAGAGAGGGAACACCATATACCATCCAATAATATTAACTTAAATTTTTTTTAGTTAAAGTGTACAAAAAGTGTATTGCCCTGCGTTATATAAATGTATAAATCCTAAAACACTGAAACAATGAACACGAACGAAAAACACTACGTTGTAGTAAACGGCACTCAAATTCAGCATTCAGTCTTTGGCTCGCACAAGGGCGAAGAGGTTGAAGTTATTACAATAGAAGGTGACTATGGGTATAAACAATTAGTTGAGGGTAAGACCGATATACACTTGGGCGGTTATGGAAAACCAAACGTATTTACGAATGGCGAGTGGACACTTTATAGCGTACACATCCAAGTTAAAGAGTGGCACGATGCAACTCCCACTGAGAAACGCAAATATAACAAGGTGCTGAAAGACAATAACCTTTGTTTCAAGACCTTTGTGCTGAAAGGGGTTGCGCCTTTAACACACCACACATATAAAATGGAGTGTGAGAATCTTTGTTGGATTGACACCGATAAAATGCCTATCAAAGTAAACGGAAAGGTTATGACCTATGCGGATTTCAAAAAACTGACCTTTGGCGAAAATATAAACGTGGTGAATTGTTGGGACAACGGCTATTCGCATTGGGGTTGTGAAACAAACAAAATGGAGAGCGTATATAGACTGCTGAACGATATTTGTGCTGAATGCACGGAGAACGCAAACGACAATATCAACACAACGTGGCGTGGCGGTAGGGTACATTGCGGTGAACTTTGGACGTGGAACTTTGACAAACACGGAGTGTTGAAACTGAGTTTGACCGAGAAGGAGATACACGAATCATACGTCAGCAACACTTGACAATTAAAGCCGATAAAAAAGACAAGATAGGGCGACCGCTATATGCTGTCGCTTTTTTTTATCACCACCCCTCCCGAGTATATAACGCATCGGTGGGCGGATTTTGTACGAAGAGGACAACAAAAATAAATTTATTTTTAATGTACAAAAAACGAATGCGTGTGCGTTATATAGACGTAACAAACCTAAAACAATAAGACTATGAAAGTACTACTCACAATAGACGAGTATCGTGAGCGTATCATCGACCTCACAATGAAAACCGTTCAAGCAACCGTACTGCCGACTGCCGAAGATTGGTTAAAATTCGATATAATTTATGGCATTGTTAATAAGTGCGTAACGGACGAATTTATGACGGTTGACCAATGCAACCAAATGTTTCTGCGAGTGTTCGGATGTGACCGTGACGGAAACCGACTGACGGAAGAGAATATCAAGCGTATCACCAAAAAGGAGGCTGACGAGTTCAACCGTCAAGAGTGGTATGCCAAAAATTATGAGAAGGAAAAATGTGGGGCGTGGAGATACCGTATGAGTCCGAGCAAAGATGTTTGGGACAATGAATATCTTAAGTATTTAGGCGATGTGATAAGTGTTGCTCAAAGAGCGTTCACCGACGATATAAACACCAAATACTATATCAGCAAGGAGGTTTTCAACCGTCTTTACGGTCACGAATTTGAATGGGATAAGGATTTTAAGGTTGAACACACCTAAAATCAAATGTTAAAAAAAACTTGTATTGTACAAAAACTACATTTCCATGCGTTATATAGACGTAACAAACCTAAAACATTCAACACTATGAAAAAAGCACTTTACAAACAAGTTAGCGAGTTCTGCAAGGACGGACACATTCACATTATTAGACGTGACAACCCTATGTTTGACACGATAGTGAAAATCGCAGACATTGACGGTGACTTGGGAAATATCTCTTACGAAATGTATGACAAACACGGTGTCAATGTATTCTATAACAAAGCCGAAGACTGCTACGTCATTTGCTAAATAAAATTAGGAGGACAAAATATGAAAAAAGTTATTAACGCACTACAAAGTGCAATCTACGGAGGTACGCCCTACCTCTTGACCGACAAGCAGTTGAGAAACATAAAAGGGCGTTGAACTGAATGTTGTTTTAAGGCTAGCAAACGTCACGTTGAGGAACGTGGCGTTTTTTTGTTTGTTATGAACCCCTCCCACGTATATAACGCACCCAACTACGTTTTTTGTACGCCAAACCGTAACTTTTTTATATAAACATATATTTATTAGTATATAAAAAGGATAAAACCATATTGAAATATGATACGCATTAACGAAGAAACTTTAAGACGCATTATAGCCGAGAGTGCTATACGATACATCAACGAAATGTACGAGGAAGGCTGTGACGAGGGTAAGTTCGGTGAGTGGTTGGGCGGTCTGTTCAAGGACGCTCCGTTGCAAGACACCGTTGAAAAGGAGTTAAGCGAGAGATTCCCCGACACTTTCATCGTTGAACCCACCAAGAATCTCAACAAGGTCAACATCAAGGACAAATTGAGTGCCAAGCCTATCGGATTCATCGCCGACGCTGGCGAGTTTTACACTGGCAATATCGTAGGCAGTCCTTCAATCCACGACAGAAGCCTTAAGAAAGTAATAGACTTGTCGTTTGACGGTTACAAAAAGAAAATGATGCACAACAATATGGTTGCCGAGGCTGTGAGCCGTGTAATCAAAAGACATCTGCTGTAAGAGTCGCCATAGAGCGTGGATAACCATATCCTCAACCCTCACCTTCGCTGGCGAGGGTTTTTTGTTTTCCCTCCCTATGTATATAACGCATTCGAAACCGTTTTTTGTACAGCCAGCAATTAAAAAAAAAAACCGCCCCAACATTGCCGAGGCGGTGAACAAAAAACTGATACGGTTACGGTCTATCCTATTGTGTACGTGTCGTTCACGTTACTATAATTGCAGGTCAGTCCGTGGCTGGCAAGTTCATCCAAAAACTCACCCCATTCAATCCCCTCCAGCGAGGAGAGTTCGGTATATTCCTCAGTACCCTTTGCGTAAACGTTGGGTTCGAGATACTTGTCCGTGTTAAACTCTTTTTCCATATTCTTGATTTTTTTTCACGTGTTATAATAAATAGTTTTCAACCAACTTTGTTCTGCCGAAACCCTATCGGATTGGCTGGGGTCTGCGGTGTTGTTTGGTTTGCCACCAACGCATCGTACTTCATTTGAAGTTGAACGTATGCTTGGACGTAGTTCTGTTCCATTTGCTCCGTTCTGTAGGTGTAGTTTTGATTGGAGATTTTCATTCCGATGAGGACACCGCCTACCAGACTGATAACTGTGATTCCTACTATTGCTATTGTAATCATAACCGTATTTTTTATTGTTTGTTCATCTATATAACGCAAATTGAGGTGGATTTTGTACGGTTGCATTAAACTTTTTTTTGCCCCACTCTCACCGTACCGCCCTTCCCGAGTATATAACGCACCCAAACTCGGTTTTTGTACACGACACACGAACTTTTTTTTTGTTAAAATCATTTTAATCTTTCTGTATGCAAGGGTTAAATGGTTCTTTGCCCCTTAACGTGTGCAAATATAACGATTATATTCGGAACGTGCAAATTTTTAACAAATAAAAAACCGCCCGCCCAATCAAGGGCAGACGGCACATATAAAAGGAGTGGACTATGGTTTATTTTCTCTTTTTGGTGATGTTGTAGTGTTGCAGTATTTCGTGCATTCGGTACTCGGATATGTCAGCACCGCAAGTCTCTTTCATATCCTTGCAGAGTTTGACACATTTATTGTATTCGTCCGTGTCGGTGAACTCATAGTTGCAGTTGAAACGGAGTGTGTGGTCTTTTATGGGTTCGTCCACGTTGCTTTCCTTTATTCCGTGTAGGGTGATTTCAAAGATTTCGTGGGTCTCTGACTGATACCAATTCTGCTTTGCCTCGGAACACCCAAGCGATTTGAGAGAGGGCATAAGGTCAGCGTGTATGTAGAGGTCGTAGTTGCTGCTCCAACTGTCCTTTGACTTGATGGTGAAAGCGTCTTTGCGGTCAAGGTTGAGTTTGTTTGAACGCTTGACGTCAAAGGGCAGTTCGATGAGTTTGAAGTCGTTGTTGTTCGTGAACCACCTTGTGTCGGCAATTACCTTTCCGTCTTTGTAGAACTTGATGTTTTTAATTTCCACACCCTTGAAACCGTCGGGGTAGGTCAGTGTGAATGGGTTGTACCAATTTACGGTCTTTCTCAAAGTTGTACTCATAGTTTTGTCTCCTTTCTTTTAATTGTTATTGTTTTAGGCTTGTTACACCTATATAACGCTTGCAAACTCGGTTTTTGTACATAAAAAAACAAAATATTTTTTCTTTCACCCCCTTGTACAAAATCCCTTATGGCGTGCGTTATATACTTGGGAGAGGTCGGCATATAAAAAAAACCACCCCTATTGTTTGGGGGGCGGTCTAAGTTTAATTATGTAAAAAAATTATAATATCTTTGTCTTGGGTCGGTCACGTGTTCTCATCGGCTCTGATGTTTTAATGGTTAAACTTTACATATTTTCAGTCATTTCCAAGAACTTGTCTTTCTCCGCATCAGTCATACCGTTGTAGATTTCAGCAAGGATTTCGGCACGTTGGCATACTATTTCGGTTTGTTTTTCGTCAATAACACCTTTTGCAGTATCGTCAAGGTCTTTGATTGCGTAGCAGTCACCTGTCACATCGTTGATAACTGCAATCACCTCACCCTCTTCATTTTGGTTCTTTGTTTTCCACGCATCAACAACCCAAAACCCATCAGTGTGGTAGTCGCATTTCACTTCTTTGTAAATCTTTGTTTCTTTCATAGTTTTCTCCTTTCTTTTTGATTGTTTATATTCTTGTTTGATTAATTTACGTTTGCAAAGATAAGCAACTTTTTTCACATACGCAAATTTTTAACATTCCGTGTGGGAGTGTTTTTTGATTAGTTCCTTTTGGATTGTGTCCACCTTTCTGCATATATGACGGTAGTTTCTTCTATTTGTCGGGGTGTCCTCGATGCAGACGTGCCTGCCGCTACGACCGCACAGATAGAAAGGCGTGTGATAGTGTTTTTCAAGTTGTGAACGGTATTCTTCCACCTCAAGAAGATAGGTTTCATATTCTTCATCGGATTGAATATCCATCTTCCACAGTATGCGGTTGTCTGATATTTCAAGCATTTCATTGCCTAATCCTTCGCTGTAGTAGGTTGGAAAATTTTTTTTCATAGTTTTCTCCTTTCTTTTAATTGTTATTGTTTTAGGCTTGTTACACCTATATAACGCTTGCAAACATAGATTTTGTACAACAAAAATAAATTTATTTTTATTCACGGTTTTCGTACAAAATCACCCTCCCATTGCGTTATATACTCGGGAACGGTACGGACATAAAAAAAAGCAGACCCTTTTTATGAGGCCCGCCCTTGATTGGAAACAATCTGCTTGTAATTCTGTGTCACAGCGTCAATGTACCCTTGACCGTAGTCGTACTTCCATATCTCGCACGCCTTCTTGATGTCGTACTTCGGGTTGCGGTGTTTCATAACCACCTTGAACATTTCCTCGGACTTCTCCTTGCTCCAGCGGTCGTCGTATGAGTAGTACTCCACACCGCTGGTCTTTTTGTTGATGTTCTGTATGCGGTTCGCCTCGTCAACCATAATCTTTTTGAACTGCAACCACCCCGTAGCACCGCTCGATGCGTTGTACGCCTTCGGGTTGTCGGTACTCTCCACCATTGCGAAAGCCAAAGCCAAGTCAGCCAAAGTGTCACGGACGAAAGCCTTGTTCTCGGCTACCTCATCGTCCGTTGCCTCAATGCAAGCCTCGGTTGGGTCGGTTGCGGTCTGTGCTTTAACTACCATTGTCTGCGGTCTGCTTGCGACAAACACTATCGTCACAAGGCACAAGGCGATAACCGCCAAGTCGGAAATTGTGTTAAGTTTTACTTTCATATTCACGATGTATTTTGATGTGTTACGACTATATAACGCACATAAACCCATTTTTTGTACAAAATCAATGAAATAAACTATCCCACTTAATGTTTTACGTTAATTCACCTTATATAATACATTATATCATACTTATTTGAGGGTCGCTTTCACTCTCTCCACGTATATAACGCACCCAAACCGAGTTTTTGTACAAACCAGCACAAATAAAAAAGCAACCGCCCACCTCATCGGAGAGCGGTCGCCCAACTAAAAACTATAATCATGGATAGAAGTCCTTCTATACTATCGCACCCCACACACTCATCGTAGGTGATACGCTTTCGCCTTTGCCTTCCGACACCTTCTGCAAGTAGGCGTTGAAACAACCGTCAAGGTACTTTGTCGCAAATCTGTGACCCATATATTCAATTTCACAATAGTACGCACCGAGTTTCTCGTTCATTTCATCCTTCGACTTGAACGTCACTTCGTCAATGCCGTTTGCGTTTCCGTTCGGAAAGAGGTAGCGGAGCATACCACATTCAACCCTCCCCTCATCGTTGAGATAGTGTGGGTTGGTGTCTTCCAAGTAACCCCACTGGGAATATCCGTAAATAAGACCCTTGCGTTTGAGGGCGGAGAGAACTTTTTTGTTGGTGATTATCGCACCTTTGGGCTGGGCGTCTAAAAATTCCTTGTTCGTCATAGTTGTAATGTTTTAGGGTTTCTCTTTCTTACACCTATATAACGCAATGGAACCCACTTTTTGTACACACCGAACAAAATATTTTTTTCACACACGGCTTGTACAAAATCCATACCAAAATGCGTTATATACTTGGGAGAGGTGCGGACAAAAAAAATCCCCCACCCAATCAAGGGTAGGGGGTTTTGATTGATTACACTTGACTATACCACGAATGCGGACGGATATTGTGCCGTGTCACCCAATAATCCTTTCTACTGCGGTAGTCACTATACCTCCACACATAATATCCCATCTCCTTGAATTTGGCGATTACACAAGGCACAACGTCTTGCGGTATGAATACGCTTTCTTTGTCGCCATAGTCGGTTTCATAGCAGTCTATTTTTTCGTCTTGATAGTGCGGTGCGTTAGGCTTAGGACTTTCATAGAAAAAAGCCATAACATCAGTGCGTGTGTGTTCTCTCATCATTGCGATTGCATTGTTTGCCATTTGGTTGATTTCCTCTGCGGTTCTTTGAATGTTTTGTTTCAGTTCCATAGTGTTCCTTTCTTTTAATTGTTTATATTCTTGTTTGATTAATTTACGTTTGCAAAGGTAAGAAAGTTTTTTGATATACGCAAATTTTTAACAACCCTCAATATACACATAATATGCGTGTTCGTCATATTCATAGTATTTCCAAGCGTATATTTTTGAGGGGCATTCCTCGGTGCAGTCTTGTGGATATGTCATAAAATAGAGTCTTGTACTATCGTTTCTCTCCCTCCCCTCTTTGCACTTTTTATCTGCATAGTCATACGCAAACTTTTTTGCATCTTCCAAGTTGTCAAATTCACGGCATATCGGTTGCGGTGCTCCGTAGCCATAGTAGGTTTCGCTAACTATATACTTCTTGAACTCATTTTCACACTCCCTGTTAGTGCGGTACGCTTTGAGTTTAGGCTCTTCACTTATTTTTTCTGCTACTTTTTTGAAAAACTTGTCAAACTCGCTCACTTTAACCTCAGTGAAACTGCAGTCCCTCGTATATGGGTACGAATACACCTCTTTCCACGAGTAATTTTCGAAATCAATAAGCACTCTCTCGCTCAAAGTCCACGCCTTGTCGGTTGTGAAATGATTAGCGTAAAAGCGGAACAAGCGACTTGCACCATAGAAATATATAGTGCTATCGCCAAAACTCGTAACAGTCCACCCTTTGCCTTTCATATAACCGAATATTCCACGATGAAATGTGGAGCGGAATTTCGCATCGGCAATATCCTTTACTGCCTTATTATACTCGTTTTTCAAAATTTCGGTGTAATTCATAATATTCCTTTCTTTTTTCTTACATCTATATAACGCACCAACCCCAACTTTTTGTACGAACAAATTTAGATTTATTTTTTTTACCCTCTCCGTACAAAATCCATACCAAAATGCGTTATATATGTGTAAGAACGAAACACAATATCCTATTAACAATCTAAAACACCGAAACAATGAAAAAGTCAAAGAAACACAACGCAATCACGCTGAACGACCAACTCAAAGCCATAAGAAAGGCTGACCGAGAAATGGAGTATGAAATCAAAGGAGCAGGGTGGCCCTGCAAGGACAAGGCGGTTAAGTCCAAGAAAGCCTATGACCGCAAAAACTACAAAATCGCCTTGTAATGGGCGAGTGACACTCCGAGAAAATGGGCGACTGCAAGGGAAGGACGGTCGCTCTCTTTTTTTACCGCCACCCCTCCCACGTATATAACGCACCCAAACCGAGTTTTTGTACGACCGACACCATATGAAAATAAATTTATTTTTTATGTACAAAATCCGACATTCCGTGCGTTATATATGTGTAAGAAACAAAAAACACTAACCCCTAAAACAAATAAAGAAAGGAGATACAATATGAAAAAAGTTAAATCGAACATTCGCACAATTTCCGACAAGCAACTCGCAAAGATGCTCGGCACTTTCCGCTACGCAAGACAAGGCGAGGTAAAGAACGAAATAACGCTTGTTTTCGAGAACGGCTCAATCCTTCAATCCTACCGCTCAAAGGTTGCCGCCAAGTGCAACGGTGTAATATACCTTTATGGGGAACACTCCTACTCCAACGCTACCAACAAGCACGTTATCCGCTACTGCGGTATGACACTGCCCGAAAGACGCAAGGCAATAAACGAGGGGCGTGTGGTGTGGGTGAACGAATGAAAGAACGTGTGATTTAAAATTCTTTTTTCCGAAAAATCCTTCCGCTCTCGGAGGGATTTTTTTTTTGCTTCCTCGTACAAAAAACGAGTTCCGTTGCGTTATATACATAGAGGGAGGGGTATGGACGACCCCTTGAAGACCACCTCCCCCGTACACCTTGGCGACCCCTCTCCGACCCCTACTCCCATACCCCTCTCGGACACCCCCCTATGTACCCCTCCCCTTGTACCCCTCCCCACGTATCCCCTCCTTTCAAGGGCATTTTGGCGCTATATATGGGGGGCAACGGTCTCCCGTCCGTCTCTCGGAAAAAATTCCGTAAAAAAAATTCCCTTTCGGCGAAAGTGCCTTTCCAAAAAAAATTCTGAAAAAAATTTTCGTCCTAAAAAAATCGGCCCCTATCCCTTTTAAAAAGCAGCCCCTCCCGAGTCCATTTCAGCTGGGAGGGGCTTTGTGCTACGTGATGTGTCTTTTTTGGTTACATCAGTCCGATGCTGCATCCGCATGGGAACGGCGGTATTCCGTACATAAGTATGTCCTTGAGGGTTGAAATGATTCGTTGGGTGTCGTTGGCTGGAAGTTCCATTCTGACGAACCTGCGACCGTCTATTTTGGCGTCGGTGTAGTGGAATGCGTCATCTGATTGGAGGCAGAACTCCACGTAGGCGTCTGGTTTATAAGTAAGACTGTGTTCGGCTATGTAGTCCTGGTTCATTCGGTAGGTTTCTTTGTTTGGGTCTGTCTCGTCGAGGAATCTGACGAGGATGGTTTCGTCGGGGTTTTCAGCCACAGCGAATTTGCCGAACCATCCACCCCAAGCGTCCCGTGTAAAAAACCAGGCCATTTCAGCTTTGATATCCAAATCCTTTGCATTGATGTTGTCGATTGTGTCAATTATTTGCCTGGTCATGGTTTCGAGATACCATGAAAATTCCAATTCAGGAAGTTGTTCGGGGTGGGGGTTGTCGATTGTGTCGGGGAAAGCTTTTTTCTCGTAGTGCATTTCGATTGTATAGGAATGTGGGGTGTCGTCGTCGTAGTTGAGTTCGGCTTCGTCGTACCAGCGCATGGTTGCGTCCTTGTAGACCGTGGTTGAGATAACGCAGCCGCATGGGTCGAGCAGCTGTTTGGTGATGTTGAATCTGGTTTTGTCGTCGATAGCTTGGCAGATTTTCTGTTCGATTGGGTTGGCTGCTGTCTCGAGAATTTTGATGCTAATTAAATGGTTGTAATTCAATGTCTGGAACGATTTGACAGTCCACTCTGGAACGAAGGGGGCTGCGTTACCTTGAGGTTGGATTGCAATGATAAACCTGTTGTTTTTGGTGAGTTCCATTGATACGGGTTCGTTGAAGGTCTCGTTTGTTTGATTTTCTTTTTCCATGGTTATATAATGATTTAATGTATTATTGTTTCTTTTCTTTTGCGTCCTTGTTGATTTTGAAGACGAGGTATGCAGTAACCAGCTTGAGGTTTTCAGCCTCGTAGTCGAACCAGGGGTCTGTGGGTCTGAGTATTGAGTTGCCGACTGGCGAATCTTCGCGGAACAGTGCTCCCAGGAGGTGGTATTCGTCGTCCGTTAGGTTGTAGTCTTCGTATTCCAGCTGGGTGATTGTCTTATCTGAAATTCCCTTGAACTTGTTCAGTCGGAAGAGGGGCTGTATTCTGGTATATGTGTTCTTTGGAGTGTTCTCCTTTATCAAATCCTCCATGTCGGAGAGTTTGGTTGTTTTGAGCAATCGGAATAGTTCCTCTGTGGGGATTGGATTGTGTACGCGTTTTCCCGTGAGTTTTTCACCGCTGGCGTATATGAATCGTATGATAGGGTATATCACTGTCGGGAAATGTTGGGTGTATTCATCTGGTTTCACTTCATGTATGAAATATCTGGTCATTCTCTCGTATCCCTCGATTACAGTTTTTTCCGTCTTGGAGTTGAGTGGGATGCCAGCCGTGAGTCCGAGTGTTCTCCATCTCTCGGTAATCATTCTTCTTGTTTGGGGGTCTTTCACCGCTTCGTCGTATGTTAGTGTTTCGGTGTTCGAAACCACTGGCGACAACGCGTCTGTTTTTGCTTTCTTGTCCATTTTTTAGGTTTTAAATTCAATTATTATTTTCTATAATGTAAAAATAAATATTTCAAAAACCAAAAATATTTTTCAATTTTTGAAAAAAAATATATTGGTTGAAATAAAAATAATTTATAAAAAAAGGGCGGCTGTGTTTTGTTACAGTCGTCCTTTTGTTTTGGATTTAGTTGAGGAGTATTGGTTACTTCTGTCTCTTGATGATGCGGAAGTTTCTCTCGGCGCCTTTCTGTTCTATAATCTGGAGTCTATATTCGCCTGGCTGGTAGCTGCTCATATCGATGAGACCGCCGTTGCTGGACAGGCTGTTTTTGTTGATAGCCTGGTTGTTGGCATCGTAGAGGTAGTAGCTGATGCTCACGCTGCAGTTGCTGATGGTAACCTTCACTTTGTCGGTGCGGCCTTCCTGCTTCACGGTGGTAGCATAGTCCATGACGCTTACGTTTGCTATGGACATCTCGGAGATGGTGTAGGTGTAGGTCTTAGTAGCGTTGGTGCGAGCAACGTTGTTGTTTCTGTCGACCTGCATGGCGGCGTTGTTGTTTCTGTTAATCTGTCTTGTCTGGACGGGGCGTTGTGCGAGCACTGTAACGGTTGCGATGAGCGCCAGTGCGAAAACCAATGCTTTCTTCATAGTTTTTCAGTTTTAATTTTTAATTGATTATTTCTTTGTTTTTATTATGTATTTCACAATTTTTAGTATGAGTTGGTTTTTAAAACTTGCAGTTTCGGGGCTGAATTTTCACCATCGCGGTTGTGTTTTGATGGTTATGATATTTATAATAGATAATATAAAGGAAATAACATAAAAAACAAAATAATGGAATGAAAAGAGTTGTGCACCTGACAGAGGGTTGTGAACTGTTATCTTAAAACTTGGTAAAAATTATGAAAACCTATAAAAAATGTACTTCTCATCAAAAAAAATTTCATTTTTTTACCACTTTTTCAAACAGCGTGATATTTATATATAAATG
>Ga0247611_10004528_pt1 | contig 19193 bp, 9 predicted proteins | sample 177DNAGHGhighgp2_FD_192422 | JGI IMG/M metagenome (GOLD analysis project Ga0247611, IMG submission 192422) | Sheep rumen microbial communities from Palmerston North, Manawatu-Wanganui, New Zealand - 1770 DNA GHGhigh gp2 | ecosystem: Host-associated > Mammals > Digestive system > Stomach > Rumen ... | reverse complement strand
GGCCGCTCTTCCAGGCTTCCTGGCGGGAGGTTCGCGAGGCGGTAGAGAGTCCGGCATGGTAATAGTCGGCATCGATTCCGAGCGCCCGGAGCTGCGAGGCAAGTTCTTCGCACCCCCTGCGGCTGCGGCGGTAGATGATCCCCGTTCCGGCGACTGAATTGCAAATCCCGACTATCTGGCCGATTTTGTCTTCACACTCACGGACGATGTACGAGAGATTAGGGCGTTCGAAGCCGGATTTCAGAAGCAGCGGCTCGCGGAAGCGGAGCTTCTGCATTATGTCCTCGCAGACGGGCTGGGTCGCAGTAGCCGTAAGAGCGAGGACGGGGGCGTCCAGGAGCTCTCGTATCGCTCCGATCTGGAGGTAGTCCGGCCGAAAATCGTAGCCCCATTGGGAGATGCAGTGGGCTTCGTCCACCACGATGAGCGAAATGGGCAGGATGTCCAGGTATGAGCGGAAAAGCGAGGTCGCGAGGCGTTCGGGCGAGACATAAAGGAACTTACAGTCGGGGTCGTAGGCCGCATTGTTAAGGGCGGTATCGACCTCGCGGCGTTCCATTCCGGCGTGGATGGCAAGAGCCTTGATTCCTTTTGCCTCGAGATTCTGGACCTGGTCCTTCATCAGTGCGACGAGAGGAGTAACGACAAGAGCAAGGCCGCCGCTCATCAGAGCGGGTACCTGGAAACAGACTGACTTCCCTCCTCCGGTAGGCAGAACGGCGAGCACGTCTTTGCCTGCAAGAGCCGATTCTATAATCTGCTCCTGCATCGGGCGGAAGGTTTCGTAGCCCCAAAACCGCTTTAATGTCTCAAGCGCCGTCATTACTGCAAAAATACCAAATTGTTATGATTTGTCTATTAGCAAATTTATGCTAAATTTGTGTCCGATTTCCAGACACGGAAAATTCTTTAATTTTTTCAAATACATTATGGCAAATATCGATCTTAGCAAGTACGGCATCAAAGGAGTTAAAGAGATACTCTACAACCCCACCTACGAAGTCCTTTACAACGAAGAAACAAAGCCCGGTCTCGAGGGCTACGACAAAGGACAGGTTACCGAACTTGGCGCAATCAACGTTATGACCGGAATCTACACCGGCCGTTCTCCTAAAGACAAGTACATCGTCTACGACAAGACAACCAAGGAAGGCGCTCCCGGAGAGATCTGGTGGACTACCGAAGGCTATCCGAACGACAACCACAAAATGTCCGAGAAGACATGGAAAGCTGTTAAGAAGCTTGCTCTGAATCAGCTCAGCAAGAAGCGTCTCTATGTAGTCGATGGTTTCTGCGGAACACACGCCGACACCCGTATGAAGGTCCGCTTCATTATGGAGGTCGCATGGCAGGCCCACTTCGTGACCAACATGTTCATCCGTCCGAAGAATCAGAAGGAGTTCGACCAGGAGCCCGATTTCGTAGTCTACTGCGCAGCTAAGGCAAAGGTTGAGAATTACGCAGAGCTCGGTCTCAGAAGCGAGACTTGCGTTGCTTTCAACGTCACTTCCCGCGAGCAGGTTATCCTCAACACCTGGTACGGCGGCGAGATGAAGAAGGGTATGTTCTCGATGATGAACTACTACCTTCCTCTTAAGGGAATCGCAGCTATGCACTGCTCCGCAAATACCGACATGAACGGCGAGAATACCGCTATCTTCTTCGGTCTTTCCGGAACCGGCAAGACTACCCTCTCTACCGATCCGAAGCGTCTCCTCATCGGTGACGACGAACACGGCTGGGACAACAAGGGTGTCTTCAACTTCGAAGGCGGCTGCTACGCTAAGGTCATCAAGCTCGACAAAGAGTCCGAGCCCGATATCTACAACGCAATCCGTCGCGACGCCCTCCTCGAGAACGTAACAGTAGACAAGAACGGAGTTATCGACTTCAACGACAAGAGCGTTACCGAGAACACCCGCGTCTCCTACCCTATCTACCACATCGAGAAGATCGTCCGTCCGGAGAGCCAGGGCCCCGCAGCAAAGCAGGTCATCTTCCTTTCCGCAGATGCATTCGGAGTTCTTCCTCCGGTCTCCATCCTTACCCCCGAGCAGACTAAGTACTACTTCCTCAGCGGATTTACCGCCAAGCTCGCAGGTACCGAGCGCGGAATTACCGAGCCCACTCCTACCTTCTCCGCCTGCTTCGGCCAGGCCTTCCTTGAGCTTCACCCGACCAAGTACGCCGAGGAGCTCGTAAAGAAGATGAAGAAGAGCGGCGCAAAGGCCTACCTCGTCAACACCGGCTGGAACGGAACAGGAAAGCGTATCTCCATTAAGGATACCCGCGGAATCATCGACGCCATCCTCAACGGCTCGATCGACAAGGCTCCTACCAAGAAGATTCCTTTCTTCGATTTCGAAGTCCCTACCAAGCTTGAGGGAGTTGATACCGGAATTCTCGATCCTCGCGACACCTACGCAAAGCCCGAGGAGTGGGAAGTCAAGGCAAAAGACCTCGCCGGCCGCTTCATCAAGAACTTCAAGAAGTACGAGACCAACGCTGCAGGCAAGGCCCTCGTAAAGGCTGGTCCTAAGGTTGACTAATTCAGGGTTTACCCTTGATTATAGCAGCCGCGTTCTTTGCCGGACGCGGCTGTTTTATTTCGATTTGTTGCGAAAGATGCTTATCTTTACGAGTCGTAAAAAGGATTAGGCAATGACTTTTACAATGATTATTCAGCTGCTGATTGTTCTTGCAGCTCTATATGTAGGCTCCCGCTACGGGTCTCTCGCCCTTGGTGCAATATCCGGTATCGGCCTTGCGATTTTGGTATTCGGATTCGGTCTGAAACCCGGAACTCCTCCTACAGACGTAATCTACATCATCATCGCCGCAGTAACCTGCGCGGGTACCCTCCAGGCCTCAGGCGGTATGGATTGGATGATACAGCTGGCGGAAAAGATCCTGAGAAAGCATCCTAACAGAATTACTTTCCTTGGACCGCTCGTGACCTTCTTCCTGACGGTTCTTGTAGGTACGGGACATGTCGTATATACTATCATGCCTATTATCTGCGATATCGCCCTTAAGAAGAATATCAGGCCCGAAAGGCCTTGCGGCGTGTCTTCAATAGCCTCGCAGGTCGGTATTACATGTTCGCCTATCGCAGCCGCCGTAGTAGCTTTCGTAACCATCTCGAATGCCAACGGCTATATGGTCAGCATCCCTCAGGTCCTGATGGTTACTATCCCGGCCTGTCTTTGCGGTATCATCTGCGCTTCATTCGCTTCGTGGCACAGAGGCAAGGACCTCGACAAAGATCCCGAGTTCCAGAAAAGAGTTGCGGATCCCAAGATCCACAAATACATGTACGGCAATACCGCGACTACTCTCGACAAGGAAATCACAAAAGAAGCCAAGGCCTCCGTATTTATCTTCCTTGGAGCCCTGCTTGTTATTGTCTTCTTCGCTTTCCTCCAGATGATTAAGACTCCGGAAGGTATTCCGGTCGCGAAGTCTATCAATCTTCCCAAGATGAACCTCTGCATCCAGATCATCATGCTCTGCGCTGCAGCTCTCAATATTATCTTCTGTAAGGTCAACCTTCCCAATACCGTTTCAGGTTCGGTGTGGAAGTCCGGTATGGTCGCAGTAATCGCCATCTACGGTATCGCCTGGCTGGCAGACACCTATTTCGGCAACTACCTGGACCAGATGAAGGAAATGCTTACAGGTCTTGTTACCGCATATCCCTGGTCTATCGCTTTCGTGTTCTTCCTCGTCAGCGTTCTTATCAACTCTCAGGGCGCAGTCGTAGTCGCGATGCTTCCGCTCGCCTATCAGCTCGGTATCGCCGGGCCAGTCCTTCTCGGAGTTCTCCCCAGCGTCTACGGATACTTCTTCATCCCGAATTATCCTTCCGATATCGCTACCGTCAACTTCGACCGAAGCGGAACGACGGTAATCGGAAAGTACCTGCTGAACCACAGCTTCATGATGCCTGGTCTTGTCAGCGTGTTCGTCTCGACTATCATCGGCTACCTGATTACAAACGTATTCTTCCCCGGTTATTTCGCTAGCTTCATACAGTAATGAGAAAGTCTCTTATCCCCGTCTTGTCGGCAGCGCTGCTCCTGACTCTTAATTCCTGCTCGTACAAGGAACACCTTTTCCTCCCGGTAGAGGGAACTACCTGGACCCTGAAGATAGACGACGTAACCACCTGGGTCTGTTTCCACAATTCAGACAGCGCCAGCCTTCTCCAACACAACGCTGCGCTCGGCCGCGTTCAGGCAGACCATGGTACCTACACTGCAGACGGCCATGTCCTTACAGTCAAGACGGAATATGCTTCGGAATACACTATCAACAGGACTTTCTTCAATCTGAAGCGTGTCAATAAAAACGACAACTACACCCAGATCTCGCCTTGTTCTTATCCGACCCTGGCGGGTTCAGTATGGTCGACTCCGATCCATGGCGATCTCCACATAGCCTATTTCCTTTCCGATACTGAGTGTGTAGATATTCTATACGCCAACCTAACCCGCGTTGACGCCTCAGCCCCCTACGGATGGAGCGGAGTGAGAAATTCCGCGAAGATCAGCGGCAATACGGTCGAGGCAGGCGGGCTTTCCGCAACTCTTTATAAAGGGATTATGACCAGCGGCGTCTACGCGCTTCAGATAGTAGACGATCCCCTCGAAGAAGAAGAGGGAACGTCCGGTCTAAAAGGTACCGTATGGACCTACAACAATACCGGCCACCCCGCAGATATTCCTATCGCCTACATTTTCAACGGCAAGGACAGTTTCGTCCGTATTTCCGGCCTTTACGCCGGGACCGTGTCTGATTCCCGCGTAAGTCCTATTATCTTCGATATAGCAAGCGGAACATACAGCGAAAGCGGCGGTACTCTTACTCTTACCGTAGGAGAGAATAAAGAAAGCTGCCCCATTTCCGGAAGCAGCTTTACTCTGTCTGAAAGGACTTTCAATAAACTCTCTTACTGATCCTTTTTAGCTGAAAACATTTCCTTGAGCTTCGGGAGGTAACCCTTTCCGATAACCCAGCCACATCCCAGAACGAATCCGAGGAAGGTCCACACTATAAGGGTCTTCGCACGGCTGTTGGAAGGCTTGGCGGGTACGGTAACGGGCTGAACTACGGTAAGGATAGGAGTATCCCTCTTTACCTGCATCTTCGCCTGCTCGAGCTGTTTTGCCATCTCGGAGTAGATCGAGGAAGCGACATTGTACTTCATCTGGATCCTCTCCTGCTCGATGCGAGCCCTTGAAGAACTCATCTGCTGGGAGCGGTCGCGAACAGTAGCGAGCTGGCTCTGATAGGACTCGGCTTCAGCCTTGCTTTCGTCGTAGCGGGCCTGGATATAATCAAGGTTGTCCTGGGCCTTCTCCGTACGGAAACGGGTAACCTCTTTCTGGAGAAGGGTCTGGGCCGCCATAGCCAGTTCTGCTGTCTGAATGGGTTCTGATCCTGTAACAGAAAGAGTGATATAACCCTCTTTCTTGTCTACGGACAGAGTCACATTCTGAGCAAGGATCTTCATAAACTTCTCCTCGTCCTTAGTCAGAAGAATAGGCTTGGGAGCGTTGTCTGCTTCTCCCGAGGAAAGAGTTATTTCCGGCTTCTCCCCACGGATCGCGCCCATTATCACTCCGGGCAGGCCTATAGTGTACTTCAGGACATAGCTCATTACGCTGGGCTTGACATACTCTTTCTGGTAGGTAAACATACTTACCGCGGTGTCTGCCTTTGCGTAGTGGAGCGGAGTATAAAGGAGCTCTTTACGGAAGGGGACGCTGTTTACTATCTGAGGATAGATAAGCGGCGAAAGATCGGCAGTATTGTTCGCCATTCCGAGGTCTACGCCCGCAAGGGCTGCAAGGCTGCCGAGAGACGAGTTCGAACGGGAACTCATCTGGGGGACCATCGTAGACTGTACGGTGTAGGTGCGCTTCATAGTAAGCGCGGCGACCAGTCCGAGGACGATGAACACTGCAGTAACGATGATTATCGTCTTGCGGCCGTCCCAGAGGCTGCGGACCATAGCCATTATGTCTATTCCGCCCTCTTCCTCCTCTACGGGAACGTTGTAATTCTTGTTTTCGTCCATATACTAGAGTCTTTCTATGAGCAGGATGAAGGATGCGATGGAGGTGATGGAGGCCATAGTCCTTGAAAGAACCTGATCCCAGTCGACTTTAGTCTTCTCCTTGGGCTCTTCGACTTTAGCCCTCTTCTCCGGATCGATCATAACGGTAATAGTACTGCCGGGCTCAACAGTAGGATAGTTGCGGATTCCGAGGAAGCGCTTGGTTCCCTTAGTCTGGTAGTTGGGCAGGGTAACAGTGATACTGTTTTTGTCTGCTGTCTTTACAAGACCGCCGGCGTAATTGTCGATATACCACTTAGCGTTGTGTGAGCCGTGGAAAACCAAAGTTTTCTGGGTCGAAGTAAAGTCTGCAGGAACATACTGAGCCATACGGGTACCAAGTTCACGGATTACGACTATGTTTTCTGCACGGACTATGTTGACTACATCACCGTCCATAAGGATGGGATCGTCCCAGTTCTTCTTTGAGCGGGATTTGGTAACGTCTTTAAGATCGATTCCGATTTGACCTCTGCCGTTGAAAGTACGGAACAGCGAGCAATAAGGAGAAGCGTCGTCAAGAAGGCCGCCGGCAAGCTCGAGTACCTGGGAGAGCTGAGTCCTGCTGTCTTCGATTACATAGACGCCAGGATATTTGACTCGACCGTTGATCTCGACCGTACGGCCGTGTGTGAAGTTCGGGGTCATACGGACGACGATATGGTCGTAAGGCTGAAGCTGGAAGTTCTGATCCTTAGGATAATAGTTCTCGTCAACTTCGAGTACGATAGTGTCGAAGTGGACCTCGTCTTTCTTGGAGACGTTCATACGGAAGACCTGAACTTTGTCGTAGGCTGCTCCGACCGTAAATCCGCCGGCCATCGTAAGGAGGTCATGGACGCTTACAGAAGAATCGAAGGTAATGTTCACCGTATTCTTTACTGCGCCGCTGACTCGCAGCTCACCGATGTTGGTGTAGGTTGTGTTGTCGTAGACGCGGAGTTCGTCGCCGGGCTGGAGGAGGGTGTCTCCTTCAGACTCGATATTGACCGCGATATACTCCCTCTTAGCGGGGTTGGTGACGTCTTTACGGAAGATGTAAGCTACGGGATAGACGGTGGGCCTGAGTCCGCCGGCATACTCGATAGCCTGGCTAACTGTCATGCGGTCGTTCAGACCGAAGGTTTTTGTGAAGGGGTTGCGTACCTGGCCGCTTACCGTAATGTTGTCTGTATCGCGGTAAGTAGACAGAGCAAGAACTGTTACCACATCCCTTTCAATAAGCTGGAAGTCGGGGTTGCCGTTTTCTCCGGGGAAAGGAACGGTAAGGACTTCGACAGTCTGATCGGGGCGCGTACGCTCTACGAAGACATAGTCCTTACGGGCTGTGAAGCGAGGCTCGGCCCTGTTGATAAGGGCGAGAAGGCTGCTGTTCTTCTCCAGGTCGTAGTTGCCGCCATAGTAGACATCGCCATTGATTGAAACGTAATTCTCCATAGGACGGTCTGAAGCCTTGACGCGAACTATATCGCCTGCGGCGAGTTCTGCCTTGACAGCTCCGGACTGTACCTTTGCGAGGTCGAATTCCAGATACTTGAGTTCGCCGTTTTCGCGACGCTCAATCTGGACGAAGTTGGGATATGCATCGTCTCTGAGGCCGCCTGCGAAGGCAAGGAGGTCCTTAAGGTTTTCGCCTTCTGCCATCTCATAGCGCATAGGGCGCTTGACAGCTCCCTCGATGCGGACTATTTTACTGGCTACAGGGACGAAGAGGACGTCGTTGTTCTGGATATCGAACTGAGTCTTTCCGCCTGCTCCGGTCATGAACTTATAGAGATCGAGACGCTCTGTCTTGCCTGAACGTGAACGCTGGATATTACGGATGGAACCCATCGAGGTAGGGCCGCCGGCCGCTGCGAGAGCGTTGAAGGCGTTGTTGAGAGCGCTGATGGTAAAGCCGCCCTGGACTCCGACCTCGCCGTAGATGTTGACCATCACGGTACGGGCTGTAGTAATAGTAACTGCGATCTGATCCTTGCGGAAGGAATAGTGCTGGGCGAGTTTGCTGGTAATAGCTTCGCGGCCCTGGGCAAGGCTCATTCCCTTAAGGAAAATCTTTGAGGAACCGGCAGGCTGGATAGAGCCGTCTGCACTGATTCTCTGGTGTATTTCAGTCTGAGATGAACCGAAAATAGAGATATGAACTTCGTCGCCTTCTCCGAGGATGTAGGTATCGGGGGCCTGAGCTCCGTCTGTAGTACGGAAAACATCCATCGCAGTACCGGTAAAGAGAGCATGACCATAAATATCATCCCCTGCGGTAGACGAAACATTATTCTGTTCGAGAGCGACTTCAAGGGCCTGCTCGGCAGCAGCCTCTCCGAGAGTCGTCTGAGGGAACTCGTTGGGAGTGGCGGCGGGAGCCGCAGCGGCAGGGGCTTCAGTAGCGGCCGCGGCGGTAGTAGCCGCCTTCTCTTCCTGCATTCTGTTGAGGATTTCCATCACTCGACCCTGATAATTCGCATACTCGGTCGGGGGGATATTATCAACGTCGATGCCTTCTTCCATAAGCCTTGCTCGGACTTCGGACTCCTCAAGGCCGCGTTTTGCGAGTTCTGAACGGGCCATGGCAAGCATATTTGCGCTCTGGGCGAGGGCCGAGAGCGAGATCAGCATGCACATGACAGCTGTAAGAAACTTTTTCATATCTGTTATGTTATTTATTACCAAACGATAAGCGCCCAAAGATACGAATAATATTTGGAATATCCTTTAGGATATCTTGCTGTAGTCTTGGACTCTGTATTTTTCCTTTCTCAGTTCGAGGGCAAGGCGCGCGTTGCGAGGATCAGTAAGCGAAGGGTCTGATTTCAGGACTTTCTGGGCATAGGCGCGGGCTTCGCCCAGAATCAGGCCGTCCTTTGCAAGCGAAGCGATATTGAGAGAAATAGGCAGACCGCTCTGCATCGTACCCTCCAGGTCCCCCGGTCCCCTCATCTTCATATCTTCTTCCGCTATCTCGAAGCCGTTTTCAGTGCGGCACATAAGTTCGAGCCTCCGGAGCGATTCCTTCGAGGTCTTAAGGTCGCGGATGAGGATGCAGTGGGAGTCGGCGGCGCCTCGTCCGACGCGTCCGCGCAGCTGGTGGAGCTGCGAGAGGCCGAAGCGTTCGGCGCTCATGATTACCATCACGGACGCGTTCGGAACGTCGACGCCGACCTCGATCACAGTCGTCGAGACGAGTATATCGGCCCTTCCGGCCGCGAATGCGTCCATGTTGAAATTCTTCACGTCACTAGCCTGCTGCCCGTGGACCATCGCGGTCTTGTACTGAGGCAGCGGGAACTCCTTCATTATGTCTTCGTATCCCCTCTCGAGGTTGCTCAGATCCAGTTTCTCGTTCTCGAATATCATCGGATAGACGACGAAAACCTGCCGCCCCTTCGCAATCTCCGAGCGCATGAAGTTATACACCGCCGGCATTTTTGCCGGGGTGTGTAAGGTTGTCCTCACGGGCTTGCGTCCCGGCGGCATCTCGTCTATCACCGAGACGTCCAGGTCTCCATAGACGGTCATTGCGAGAGTTCGCGGGATAGGGGTCGCTGTCATCACTAAGACATGGGGGGGTATGCGGTCGGGTGCGTAGGCGCCGGTGAGCGAAAGCGAACTTCCGGCCATCCCCCTTGAGGGGGTGCAGGGGGTGAGATAGTCCTCCGGACCAGAGGGCGAAGCGATTGGTCCCTTGGACCAAAGCTTCGCCCTCTGGTCTACCCCAAAGCGGTGTTGCTCATCGATTACAGCAAGACCGAGATTCTTGAATATGACATTGTCTTCGATAAGGGCGTGTGTCCCGACCAGCAGACCGATCGATCCGTCTTCCAGTCCGGAATGAATCTCCCTGCGGTCTTTAGTTCCGGTAGAGCCGGTAAGGAGAGCACATTTTACTGAAGTATTCGCAAGGTATTTGCAGATATTGGAGTAGTGTTGCTGAGCGAGGACCTCGGTCGGAGCCATTATACAGGTCTGATAGCCGTTTCCAGTTGCGAGAAGACAGCTTAGTACCGCGACCAGGGTCTTTCCGGAGCCTACATCGCCCTGAAGGAGACGGTTCATCTGGTGACCAGACATAAGGTCTTCCCTTATTTCTTTGATGACGCGTTGCTGAGCCCCGGTCAGTTTATAAGGAAGAGAATTGTAGCAGGCATTGAAGTCCGGCCCTACCTTGGGCATTACTATGCCGTTGTCTCCCCTTGAGCGTATATATTTTTGTTTAAGCAGGCTCAACTGGAGCAGAAACAGTTCCTCGAACTTAAGCCTGCGGGTAGCTTTCTGTAGAGCGTAGGTATCGGAAGGGAAATGAATATTTTTAAGGGCATACTGGAGGCCGCAGAGGCCCAGCTCGCCCATCACGTAGTCCGGCAGGGTTTCAGTGATTTCCGGCAGACACAGGGCGAGCGCCGCACTCTGCATCTTACACATCACCTTGCCTGTTATTCCGGCGGTCTTCAGCCTCTCGGTACTGGGGTATACTCCCGTAAGGGCGCCCTGAGACATGTTGCCTTCCTGGGGAACATCCACCTCGGGGTGTACGATATTATAACGGCCGTTGAATTCCGAAGGCTTTCCGAAAAAGATGAAGGTAAGGCCAGGGGCGAGTCTTTCATAATTCCACCTGATTCCCTTGAAGAAGACCATCTCCATCCTTCCGGTCTGGTCTTCGACAATTACGCTGAGCCTCTTCGCGGCATTGAAGTGGATTTTCTCGCCATCCGTCTTTACGATAGACCCTGCGGGGCCGTAAAGCGTCCGGCTCACTACCCTCGCCTGGATTTGAATCGAGGCTACATCCTGACTTACCGAGGCGATATTCTGAATAGAGCTTCTGTCTATGTATCGGAAAGGGTACAAGCGTATCAGATCGCCGATAGTAGCGATCCCCAATTCTTTCTGGAGGAGTTCGGCCCTTTTCGGACCCACTCCTTTCAGATACTTGATTTCACTCTGAAGCTCTCCCATACGTTCTTACAAATATAATAAAAGGTCTGAAATACTGCCTTTTTTATTTTTCTTCGTATCTTAGTATGCTTTTTAAGACTAAGACCGGATGAAAAAGTTTCTCAAACTGTTTTGTATCGTAGCTGTATGCTTCTGTATAGGCTATGGAATATCTGCCATTATGACAAAAGTTATAAAACCCAATAAAACCGAATCTGGATACATCCCCCAGTCCGACATCCAGATAGCGGACGGAGTGATGACCCCCGAGACTCTTCTTTCCCTGGGACGCCTTTCAGACCCTCAGCTCTCCCCCGACGGGAATAAGATACTCTACGGAGTGAGCTACACTTCCATCGAGCAGAACCGCAGCTGCCGCAATCTCTTTGTATGCGATACAGACGGAAGCAACAAAATTCAGTTGACCCGTTACGCAAAGAGCGCCAGCAACGCCAGATGGTCTCCGGACGGAAAGAAGATTTACTTCCTCCAGGACGGCCAGCTCTGGGCTGCGGCCTTTGGCGGGAAGAAACTGGGCGCCAAGTACCAGCTCAGCGACATCCCTTCCGGAATCAGCGAGTTCAAACTCTCCCCTGACGGAAATCAGATTCTCTATATCTCTACCATAAAGGGCCCCGTCACTACCCCCAAAGACAGCGACCCCGCCCTCGACAAGGCTCAGGCTTATGTAGCTACAGACCTTATGTACAGGCATTGGGACCACTGGGTACTCGAAACTCCCAGAACCTACGTAGCAAGCCTTGCAAATGGAAAGATTACTCCGGACAGCAGCATCGACCTTCTGGGCGACGAGCCGTTCGAACTCCCGACCGAGCCTTTCGGCGGAGCCGAGCAGCTCGATTGGGCTCCTGGCGGCCGTCACATCGCCTACAGTTGCCGCAAGAAGACCGGAAAGGAGTATGCTTTCTCGACCAACTGCGGTATCTATGTATATGATATTCTTACCGGCGAGACTACTCCCGTAAAGGTAGACGGCGGATACGACACAGACCCCGTCTGGAGCCCCGACGGAACTAAACTTGCCTGGATTTCGATGGCCCGCGACGGCTACGAGGCAGACAAGCAGAGGATCCTCGTTGCCGATATAGGCTACCCTCAGACAGACGAGGGTCAGGCTTCCGGAGTTATCGTAGGCGAGATAAAGGAACTCACCGCGACCTTCAAGTACGACGCCTCCGGCCTTCTCTGGGCGGAAGACAGCAAGTCGCTGTATTTCAACTCGATAACCGAAGGTACCGGCAAGATCTTCAGCGTATGTCTTGACGGCGAAACTACCCAGCTTACAAAGGACGGCTGGAACTACGACTTCTTCAGCCCTTTCGCAGTCAAGGAAGACGGAACTCTTCTTACCAGCTACTACTGCCTCAACTTCCCTGTCGAGCTCGTAGCTATAAATAAAGACGGCTTCAAGCAGATTACCTGCGAGAACAAACACATCCTCGACCAGCTCGACGAGCCTACCTCCGAGAGCGTGATCGTAAAGACTGTAGACAATCAGGACATGCAGTGCTGGATTCTCTACCCTCCGAAATTTGATCCTTCAAAGGTCTATCCAGCAGTCGAAATCGTACTCGGCGGCCCTCAGGGAACGAACTCCCAGGACTGGAGCTACCGCTGGTGTTACCGCCTGATGGCCCAGCAGGGTTATATTGTAATCATGCCCAACCGCCGTGGAACTACGGCGTTCGGCCAGCCGTGGAAAGAGCAGATCAGCGGCGACTACCCCGGCCTCAATATGCAGGACTACCTGTCCGCAGGCCGTTGGATCAAGAGTAAGCCCTACGTAGGCAAGCTCGCCTGCGTCGGTGCCTCCTACGGCGGATTCTCGGCCTACATGCTCGAGGGTCTCCATGGCGACCTGTACGACTGCTTCATCGCCCACGCCGGAATCTTCGACGAAAAGGCGCTGTGGTACACGACCGAAGAGATGTGGTTCGCGAACTGGGACAACGGCGGTCTGACCGAATACGACTACCGCCCGGGCGAGACCGGTCCCGCCGGAGACGGCATCTATTTCGGCGGAATGCAGCAGGCCGGTGCCCCTTATGCGAAGACCGCAAAGGCTAAGAATCACTACGCAAAGGATCCTCAGAGCAATATCCTCAAGTGGCACACCCCCATTCTCTGCATCCATGGCATGATGGACTTCCGCATCCCCTATACTCAGGGCATGGCGGCATTCAACGCTGCCCAGATGATGGGCGTGCCGAGCAAGTTGCTGATCTTCCCCGAAGAAAATCACTGGATTCTCCAGCCTCAGAATTCCCTCTTCTGGCATCGCGAGTTCTACGCATGGCTGGATAAATGGTGTAAGGAATAATATGCTTGCCGTTCTGCTATCCGCTTTGCTCGGGCTAAGCGGCCCAGCGAAGGTCTGTCAATACGAAAAGGCCGAATTCACAATCACGGTCTTCGGCGGCCAGTGGGATAATCCCTACCGTCAGGAAGAAGCGGCCATGGACATGGAATACTATGCTCCCGACGGGGAACACGGCGTCCTTCCATGCTTCTATGGCGGCTCTGACAGTACCTGGACAGCCCGCTTCACTCCCATCCAGTCCGGAAGGTACTCCCTTCGCTTCATCTATACTGAGAGCGAAGATTTCGCTTCAGATCTCGACGACCTTTCTCTGATAGTCTACCCCGCCGAAGGGCAGGGCTTCCTCCACCCCGGAGATAACTGGACTTTCAGATTTGATAACGGAGATCTTTTCAGAGGAATAGGCGAAAACATCTGCTGGGAATCGCGTACGGAAGACGACAACCCTCATCTTAGCGAACTCCACCAGCAGGCAGACATCTACAATTACGACGTGATGCTCCCCCGGCTCAAAGCCCATGGCGGAAATTTCACCAGGATGTGGATGTGTAGCTGGAACTTTCCCATCGACAGGCAGAAAGATTTCAACAATCCCCGGTATACCGAGTGTGACGGGCCGATCAACGCCAGCGCGGTCGAGAGGCTGGACCATGTCCTCAATCTGGCGGAGAGCCTGGATATCAAGATAATGCTATGCATGGGCCAGGGCAATGTCAAGGCAGACGAAGACTTCTTCACCTCCGAAGACGCGAAGGCGCGCTACCGCAACTACCTTCGATATATCGTAGCCCGCTGGGGTTACAGCCCCGCGATAGCGGCATGGGAATTCTTCAACGAAGTAGACAACATCCAGTTTGCAGACAGCGAAAACCCCATCCCCGCCGCGGCAATCTCCCTCTGGCACTCCGAAATGGCCGCGTACCTTCGCAGCATCGACCCTCACTGCCATATGATCACCACCTCGATCTCCCACCGCGATATCGAGGGTCTGAACTCTATCCCGGAGATAGACTTCAACCAGAAACATATCTATAAAGCCACAGCCGACATCCCCGCTACCATCAACAGATATGAAGAGGAATTCGACAAGCCCTACGTCATCGGCGAAGCCGGATACGAGTGGGACTGGTATAAGAATTTCGAAGAAATAGCGGACGGTCTCGATATGGACTTTACCCGCGCGATGTACTATGGACTCTTCAACCCTACCCCGATAGTTCCTATGAGCTGGTGGTGGGAATGGTTCGACTCACGCGGGACAGACCAAAAGATAGCCGAAGTCCGCGCTCTTAGCGATCAGATGCTTGAGGCGGGCGGCGGCAGCTTCGAGCCCCTCGAGGTACGTGTAGCCGGCAATGATGGCTATGCTGTAAGATGTGGAAAGAAAGTGTTCGTCTACATCTTCAACCCCACCTCCAAACCGATAACCACATTCTCCGTAATAGTCGGAGACCACAAAACATATAGACTCACTAAGCTAAACATCCTTCCTAATAAGGAACAAACCTTTATTTTATGAAACTAATCAAGACGCTTGCAACGCTGCTTGTCCTGCTCTGCGGAGCGACAAGCCTCAGCGCTCAAAGCCTTACCGTCACAGGAACGGTTCGCGACGTCTCAGGCTACCCGCTTCCGGGAGCAGCCGTGATGGTCGCAGGTACCGGCAACGGTGCCGTCACCGACCTGGATGGCCGCTATGAGCTCCGCAATGTCGCGGAGTCCGCAAGCCTGACTGTCGACATCCTTGGTTACAAGGGCCAGACAGTGAAGGTCGGCGGCCGTGCAGTGATAGACTTCGTCCTTGAGGAAGACAGCGTCCTCCTCGAAGAGACGGTAGTCGTCGGCTATGGTCAAGTAAAAAAGAGCGACCTTACCGGCTCTGTCGCTTCCGTTAAGGCGGAAAAAATCACTGACATTCCCGCGAACTCGGTCGACGCCCTGCTCCAGGGCCGTGTGGCCGGTGTTCAGGTTACCAATGCCTCGCAGGACCCTGGCGCTTCTTCGACCGTCAGAATCCGCGGTAACTCCTCCCTCAACGGATCGAACTCGCCTCTGGTCGTCATCGACGGATTCCCCTACGGCGAGGCCGGCGCTATAAGCCAGATCAACCCGCAGGACATCATTTCGATGGAGGTCCTCAAGGACGCATCCGCCTCGGCAATCTATGGTTCGCGCGGCGCCAACGGCGTTATCCTTATCACCACCAGAAAAGCCCAGGGGACAAAGAACAGGATCAGCGTCCGTCAGCAGACTACCCTTTCGCAGTTTACCCAGCCGCTCCACCTTTGGAGAGATCCTGTCCTGATGGCTATGCTCTCCAATGAGAGCCGCGCCAACTCGGGCCTCACACAGCTCTATGTAGGCGCAGTAAACGCCAACGGTATCTACTACCCGTCGATTGAAGAACTCCAGAGCGGAGAATGGAGTACCAACACCCGCTGGGATGACATAGTCTTCAACAAAGCGCCTATCTCAGACAATACGACGGTAAAGATCCAGAGCTCTAACGACAAGACGATGTTCACCGCCTCGGCCAACTACTACCGCGACAACGGTATGTACATCGAGGATACGTATACCAAATACGGAGCGAACTTTGCCGTAGACCACAAAATCTTCGAAAACCTGAGGATGAAGGCCAGCGCCAATGTTACCCAGAACAAACGCCACAACAACGGTTACCTTTCCTACAACCGTAACCCGATATTCCCCGTCTACGACGACGAAGGAAATTTCTGGCAGTACAGCGTTCAGGACTACTATCATCCTCTGGCACTCACTAAGTTCCGCAAGCAGGACAAGAGCGGACTTGACCTCATCACCTACATGGCCCTGGACTACAGGCCCTGGGAATGGCTGGACATTACCGCCCAGGTCAACTACAAACACGGTGAGACGATCTCAGACTACTACTACCCAAAGAAGTACACCGAAAGGGGTGTATTCAATAATGGTTATGGAGCAATCCAGAACTGGAGGGACGACAACCTGGTAGTTGAGAGTTATGCCACCTTCAACAAGGAGTTCGGCATTCATCATCTCACCGCCATGGCGGGTTATTCCTACGAAAGTTACGAGTCGCGCAGCAGTGATCTCGCTGCCGTAGGTTTCGTAAACGAATCGCTTGGCAACGAAAACCTCGCTTCCGGCGATCCTGAAAAGTATCAGATTCAAAACAGCCTATATGCAACCAAGTTGATCTCCGGTCTGTTCCGTTTCAACTATACTCTTGCAGGCAAGTACCTCGCCACATTTACCGCCCGTGCCGACGGTTCCTCCAAGTTCGGTGCAGACAATAAGTGGGCATTCTTCCCTTCCGGAGCTCTCAGCTGGAAGATGAGCGAAGAGGACTGGCTGAAGGACATTTCCTGGGTCAACCTGATGAAACTCCGCGCTTCTTACGGTATCTCCGGTAACCAGGGTATTTCGGCCTATCAGACCCTCAGCCGCTACGGCCAACACAAATACTTCTATGAGGGAAGCTGGACTACCGCTATTGGTCCCGGCTACAAATCCGGAACCACCGGAGACGGCGGTATCTACGCTATCTGGAGCGGTATTCCGAACACCGGTCTGAAATGGGAAACCACCTCTCAGTTAGACCTCGGATTCGACGGCACTTTCTTCAATGAAAGGCTCAATGTGACTTTCGACTGGTACTACAAACACACATCAGATCTGCTGCGCCAGCGCAACATCGCCCCCTCATCCGGCTACGACAAGATGTGGGTCAACGATGGAGAAATCCTCAACCGTGGTATTGAAATCACCCTCGACGGCATCTTCTACCGCGATCGCGACTGGAACGTTGGAGGAACTCTCATCTTCTCCAAGAACCGCAACTCCGTACTCAGCCTTGGAAACTCGGTCGAAGCCGGACTCAACAAGGACGTCCGCACCGGAATGGAATATGAATTCTACGGAAACTCCTCGGAGCAGTATCGTGGATTTACCAACATCCTCGCTGTAGGCTACCCGATGTACGTATTCTACGGTTATGTGACCGACGGCATCATCCAGAGTCTCGCCGAGGGACTTAGCGCCGGCCTCAGCGGCGATGACGCGCAGCCCGGCGAATTCAAGTATGTGGATATCTACAACGGCGACAGGCTCGACATAATCAACGAAGACGACCGTTGCATAATCGGAGATCCCAACCCCGACTTCCTCGCTTCCCTCTCGCTCAACGCCAGTTGGAAGAATCTGGATTTCAGCGTGTTCTTCAACGGAGTCTTCGGCAATGACGTGATCAACAGCAAACGCTTCGATCAGCCCAACAATATGCCTTTCCGCTGGACTCCGGACAACCCCACCAACCTCTACCCCAAACTGAGCGATACCCGCCAGACCAGGTTCTCGAGCTGGTGGATTGAAGACGGTTCCTTCGTAAGAATCCAGACTATGACCCTGGGCTACAAGATTCCCCTCTCAAAGAAGGATATGGGCAGGGTTTTACGCCTGTACATCTCCGCAGACAACCTCTACACTTTTACCAAGTTCTCCGGTTACGATCCTGAAGTAAGCGCACTTGGACTCTACAGCGGCGGCTATCCCCGCCTTCGCAAATGGACATTCGGCCTTGATTTCAATTTCTAGAAAGCGATGAAAACACGTAACATTATACTCGCAGCGCTCGCATCACTTACAGTATGCGCCTGCTCCCTGGACGAATATCCCTATGGATTCTATTCAGAGGAAAATTTCTATAAGACCGACGCCGACGCCCTTGCAGCGACCAACTACATCTACGACGCTATAAACTATATCGAGTACTCCCGCGCCATCGTCTTCCTGGGCGATATGAATACGGACGTAATGTATCCGAAGGGAGACGCCAAGACCTCCACGAAGGAACTTGACGGATGGAAGCCTTCCACCTTCAAGACCAATACGACCCTCAATAACTTCTACCACTACTCTTACATAACCATCAACAGGGCAAACGTAGTGATAGAAAATGTGGCCGCGATGAAGGATCTGGACGAAGACACCCGTAATCAGTATGTTGGAGAAGCCTACTTTATGAGGGCCTACTCCTACTTCAATCTTGCAAGGAACTTCGGCCGTGTACCTATGCACCTCAAACCGGTCCGCAAACTCGAAGACGCTACAGTAGGAGCGGCCAAGACTCTCGACGAAGTCTGGAACCAGATTTTCGACGATCTCGACAAGGCTATTTCTCTTACCAAGATCTATCCCGTTCCGGTAACAGGCCGTACAGACCGCATAGCCGCATACTCGCTGGCTTCGTTCGCCTACCTTTACCTTGCTACAGCCAAGGAAACAGGCGTGCCTCAGTATGTAGATATGAGTTTCAATGTAGACGATTACTACGGTAAGGCTGTCGAGTACGCAGGCCACGTAGTAGATGACCCCGCCCAGACAACCTACGGACTGGATCCGAACTTGATGGACATCTACGATGTAGAAAAGCCTACAGGTCCGGAACACATCTTCCTTATGAGTATGGACCGCACCGGCGAGACCGAAGGTCAGTATTCCAAGATTTCGAAGATGTATATTCCTTATATCGCCGGCGGTACTGTCTACATCAAGAACGGCGATACCGGACAGCTTATCCCGACCCACGACGGCTGGAGCGAATACTGTACTCAGACAGAGTTCTACAACAGTTTCGAAGCCGGCGATCTCCGCCACGACTGGCTGTTCTGCACTACCGTTTACAATGCAGACGGAATCGCTACTTTCGGCGGGGATTCAGGCAAGAGCCTCTCGTATCCTTTCTGCCGCAAGTTCATCGACCCCGAGTTTGTCGGAGAAAAGACCTCGACGAAG
>Ga0247611_10004527_pt1 | contig 19194 bp, 13 predicted proteins | sample 177DNAGHGhighgp2_FD_192422 | JGI IMG/M metagenome (GOLD analysis project Ga0247611, IMG submission 192422) | Sheep rumen microbial communities from Palmerston North, Manawatu-Wanganui, New Zealand - 1770 DNA GHGhigh gp2 | ecosystem: Host-associated > Mammals > Digestive system > Stomach > Rumen... | reverse complement strand
CATCATGGCTGACGACGACCGTCTGCCTGCAGAATACCGTCCTCTGATTAAGAACCGCATGGTACGTTTCCGCACTCTCGGCTGCTGGCCTCTGACAGGTGCTATAGAGTCGAATGCAACCACCATCGAGGAAATCGTGGAGGAGATGATGACTACCACCAAGAGTGAGCGCACCACGCGCGTCATTGACTTCGACCAGGAGGCTTCTATGGAGCAGAAGAAGAGAGAAGGCTATTTCTAATTACGAATTACGAAATACGAATTACGAAATGGAAGAAAAGAAAATAGATATAAAGGCATTCCTTGATGCCGATGAGAAGAAAGACCTGCTGCGACTGCTGACGGCAGGTAGCGTCGATGATGGCAAGAGCACGCTGATAGGCCGCTTGCTGTTCGACTCCAAGAAACTTTACGAAGACCAGTTGCAGGCTCTTGAACGCGATTCTGTTCGCGTGGGTAATGCCGGTGCCGGAGAAATAGACTATGCTTTGTTGCTCGATGGCTTGAAGGCTGAGCGCGAGGAGGGTATCACCATTGATGTGGCTTACCGCTACTTCTCCACCAACCAGCGTAAGTTCATCATCGCCGACACTCCGGGACATGAGCAATATACTCGTAACATGATTACCGGTGGTTCTACTGCAAACCTCGCTATCATCCTTGTGGATGCACGTGCAGGTGTTATCACGCAGACACGCCGTCACACGTTCCTCGTATCGCTGCTGGGTATCAAGCACATTGTGCTGGCAGTGAACAAGATGGACCTCGTGGACTTCTCGCAGGATGTATTCAACAAAATCAAGGAAGAGTATCTCAAACTGACCACACAACTTGGTATTGAGGATGTTACGTGCTTCCCCATTTCTGCCAAGATGGGCGATAACGTGGTGGAGAAGAGCAAAAAGACTCCTTGGTACGAAGGCACTTCGCTGCTTGAGTTCCTGGAAACTGTGCCCATACACCGCGACCGCAATATGACCAACTTCCGCTATCCTGTGCAGTATGTTCTGCGTCCCAATCTCGACTTCCGCGGTTTCTGCGGCAAGATTGCCAGCGGTGTGATACGTAAGGGCGACGAGATTGTGGCTCTGCCTTCTATGAAGCGCAGTCACGTCAAGAGCATCGTTACTTACGAGGGTGAACTGGAGGAGGCTTTCTGCCCCCAGAGCGTCACCATTTGTCTGGAGGACGAAATCGATATATCTCGTGGTGAGATGATTGTGAAGCCTAATGACTTGCCATACGTAGGACGTTCGTTCGAAACTATGCTTGTATGGATGGACGAAGAGCCAATGGATCGCGGTAAGCAGTTCTTCCTGAAGCACAATACCAACACCACGCGTGCTACAATAGAAAGTGTGGAATATCGTGTGGATGTGAACACGATGGAGCAACTCGAAGGTCGCGACTTCAAGTTGAATGAGATTGGTTGTGTGCGCATCACCACTGCCAAGACCCTGTTCTTCGACAGCTATAAGGACAACCGCCAGACGGGTGCCTTCATCCTAATCGACCCAATCACCAACAATACTTCTGCCGTTGGTATGATTGTACGTCCGCTTGAGGAAGGCGAAACCAACGAACTGGCTGTGCCCACACTCGACCTTAAAGCCTTGGGCATTCCTGCCGAGCACTATCCAAGTATAGAGAAAGCCGTAGCCGAACTCAGCAAGCAAGGCCTTGAAGTTAAAGTAATCAAATAAGTTGCCATGGGTTTTGAATTCAGTAAATTGCCCGTCAATACACTTATAGGTGCTGACTGGAAAACATTCAAGGAGATTACAAAGGGGCAATACGTGGCACCTGACAAGCGTACTAAGTTCTTCATTACGAAGTGCATCTGCCGCATACTAAGTGTTGCGGCTCCATTACAGGAACGACGCTACAGGAAACTGTTGGCAAACAAACCGTTGGAGCATGACCCTGTATTCATTCTCGGTCACTGGCGTAGCGGAACCACGTTTGTTCACAACATCCTGGCACAAGACCCACGTTTTGGTTACACAACTACGTATCAGACGGTGTTCCCCCACCTGATGATGTCGCTCCAGTGGCTCTTCAAACCTTTAGCAGGAATGGCTATGCCCAAGCATCGTCCTACCGATAATATGGAGCTTGCACCAGACCTGCCACAGGAAGAGGAGTTCGCACTTCACAACACCTGTCCTTACACATACTACAACTTCTGGATATATCCAGATAAGATGCAGGAGTTCTGCGACCGTTTCCTCACTATGAAGAAGGCTACGAAAGAAGAGATTGCCGAATTCAAGGAAAAGTTCGAGAAGCTGGTGAAGATTTCGATGTGGAACTCGCGCCGCGATGTGAAGGATGCACAGTATCTGTCGAAGAATCCTCCTCATACAGGTAAGGTGAAAACTCTGGTGGAGATGTATCCTAATGCCAAGTTCATCTACCTGATACGCAATCCTTATACAGTGTTCGAATCGAGCCGCTCGTTCTTCTCCAACACCATCGCCCCGTTGGAACTCAATAGTATTCCTATGGATCAGATGGAGCAGAACATCCTGCGTAATTACATGGAACTCTACGATGCTTATCAGGAGCAGAAGAAATACATTCCGAAGGGTAATCTGGTGGAGATTCGTTTCGAGGATGTAGAGGCTGATGCTATGGGACTTGCCGAGCGCCTGTACAAGGAACTGTCACTGCCCGGTTGGGAAGAGGCTCGTCCGTTCATCGAGAAGTACGTCGAGGGAAAGAAGGGATACAAGAAGAACAAGTATCAATATGACCCTCGCACCATACAACTGGTGAACGAGCACTGGGGCCGTGTGCTTGACGAGTGTGGGTACGAACGCCACTAATCGCTAATTGAAAAGAAGAAGTTGACGCGAGTCGTCCTTGCGGATGCTTTTCGAAGTTTTGTTGTCGTCCTCCTCCTTGGGCATATCAATGAATATGTCAAGCTGGACGGCAACATCTTGTTTAAGGGCATATTGTCCCCAGCGCAGACGGATGAAGGGCGAGTGGCGTTGTTGCGACTGATACCACAGATAACGACGCACCTGATTGTAGAGATTCGGGAACACCACATCGTGGGCGAATATGCCGCTGTGAATATTGTAAAGCCTGCGAGTGAGCATACGCAACGACATTCCTTCCTTGCCGCTTTTCAGCAGCATATCCATAATGTCGTTGTGGTAAATATTCTTCATTGCAAACCCTTGTTGGCTTTATTTAAAAGCAAAGATATATCAAAATTGGTTAAAAGCCAAATAATGTGGTGGTAAATCGGCAGATTGTTTGTATATTTGCGTGATACTATAAACGATTTTGCAATGAAGAAGATACTTTTACCAGTGATGTTGCTTATGCTCATGGCATTTGCAGCATGCGACAAGGAGAGCTACTACCACACGATGTCTATCATCAAACCACTGCAAATAGGCGTGGTGTTTGCCGATCAAGACATGGATACTTTGAAGTTCTATACCACCGATAATTTTGCAATCACCACCAACCAATCGTGGGCAACAATTCCCGATACCATCAAGAGCGGAAATATTCCCAATGTCTATCGAATGGTTTGGACAGTTGTGGCTCCCGTTGTCTTTGAGCCTAATACTACGTTTGACCCCAACGATGCATCAGACCCTAACACCACTGGAAAGATTCGTGATGTGAATGTCCAGATAAATGTCAATGGTGGTGACGACTGGAATCAAACTGCTACTGCTACTTTCCGTCAGCTTTATTGGCTGTCGATAGAGCGTCCTACGGCAAAGTACTCGTATAAGGAGGAACAGATTAACAGTCGCAAGTACAGTGTGGTTACAGGTGCTGCCTTCGAATGCGAAGACTCTGCAACACAGTTTACTGATACTCTCGAGTTCTATACTTTTGGAGCTTGGACGCTGACGGACGGAACTTTTGCACATCCGGAAGTGACATCGGGTGAGGCTGGTCAGCATAAGGTGCCAGTAACTATTGAGAAAAACGCCACTGTCGCAAAGCGCGAAACATCAGTCAACCTCACCAGTCGTGGTGTCACTACTCCCATTAAGTTCATTCAGGAAGGTAAGAAAGAAGAAACAAACTAAGATATGAGACTCACAACCATTATCTTCGCCCTCGCATTGTCTGCAACGGCAAGTGCAGGTGTCCCCGATTCTGTATTCGTGAAGGCTTCTGCTCCCAATAACGGCAGCGGCATGTATTTGGAATGGAGTGCCGACGGACATTTCTGGCAATCTGTTACAAAAAGTCGTGTCCTTGGCAGCGACTATGGTGAATGGGGTGTCGAAAAGAAACTGTTGGCTCCTACCATAGCTCGTGGTGCCGATGGTCGTTATGCTGTTGTCTTTCAGGTTAACGACCGTGCTCCTCAGTTTGCTGTCACATTGACCAGCGACTTCGTGCATTGGCGTCCACAGGATTATCCTTATTTTGAAGGAGTAGGGCAGTGCCTGTCGCCTGTCGTTCGTTTTGTGGGTGACGAATACGAAATCACATTCCGTAATCGCGAAGGCAAGTGTTTTGCTACACGCAGTGCCGATATGGTGCATTTCTCGCCGGCGGTGGAAGTTCAGCGTACGGCTCAGCCCCAACAGGTGCGTGTGGCTCGTGAAAGTCTTGAAGCTCTGCGTAATTATCAGTCGGCTTTTGCTGCTCGTGAGGCTCTGAACAACGAACTGGCACGCGATAATGCAACGCGTTTTGCTTCCATTGGAGAGGTGAAGGCAGAAGTCACTGTTGATGCTTCCCGTCCCAAGCAAATTAGTGATATGCTCATGGGTATCTTCTTCGAGGATATCAACTATGCCGCTGATGGAGGACTTAACGCCCAGCTTATTCAGAACGGTGACTTCGAATACCAACCCAGCGATCGCCGTGGTGACAAAAACTGGAATCAGACATTCGCTTGGACATTGAAGGGCGATGGACGTCTGCTCACGGATGTAGAAGGCGTTTCACAGATGAACTCACATGCTGTTGCTATCGAGGTGGAGAAACGCGAAGCTGCATCTCTTGAGAATGCAGGATGGGACGGTATTCCCCTGAAGGCAAACGAACGATATAATCTTTCACTCTATCTGCGAGGCGGCAGGGTGCGTGTTGACCTTATTGAGGCTGGTCGCACTCTTGCAACAACAATGCTTCGCGGTAAGAGCAATGTATGGACACAGGTTAGTGCAACTTTGCGTCCGCGTCAGTCAGCTAAGAACGCAGTATTCGTAATCACTCCATTAGAGGCTGGACAGACAGCTATCGATATGGTTTCGCTCGTTCCACAGGACACTTATAAGGGACATGGTCTCCGTCGTGATTTGGCTGAAACTCTCGAGGCTCTGCATCCTCGCTTCATGCGCTTCCCTGGTGGTTGTGTCACTCATGGCGATGGCATCGGAAACATATACAACTGGAAGGAAACCATAGGTCCGCTCAAGGATCGCAAGCCTCTGCGCAATATTTGGAACTATCATCAGAGCCGTCAACTTGGTTTCTATGAATTCTTCCAGATGTGTGAGGATATGGGTATGGAACCTCTACCGGTTTTGGCTGCTGGTGTTCCCTGTCAGAACAGTAGCAATGGTGGAGCTGGTCAGCAGGGTGGCATTCCAATGGATAAGATGCCTCAGTATGTTCAGGATATTCTCGACCTCGTGGAATGGGCTAATGGCGATGCTTCGACAGAGTGGGGCAGAAAGCGTATTGAACAGGGACATAAGCAACCTTTCAACCTCAAGTATCTTGGCATCGGTAACGAGGACCTCATCAGTCCCACCTTTGCCGAGCGCTATTTGATGATATGCAAGGCAGTAAAAGAGAAATATCCTGAGATAAGGATTTGCGGCACTGCCGGTCCGTTCTACTATGGTAGCGATTATGAGGAAGGCTGGCGTCTGGCAACGGAGAACAAGGATGTAATAAGTCTTGTCGATGAGCATTATTATCTGCCGCCTTCGTGGTACATTTATAATCAGGATTACTACGACCAGTATGACCGCAATGCTCCACACGTTTATCTTGGTGAATGGGCAGCACATGTGCCTGGACGTAAGAGTACTATAGAAACTGCCCTTTGTGAAGCCCTTCACTATTGCTCTCTTGAACGAAATGGTGATGTTGTGGAAATGTCGAGCTATGCTCCCTTGCTTGCTCGCGACGGACATACCCAGTGGAATCCAGATATGATTTACTTCAATAACACCGAGGTGAAACCCACCGTGGGCTATTGGAGTCAGTGGATGTGCGGTCGCAGTTCCGGTAATCAGTATCTGCCCAGTACCATAAGCACTAGCAACAATCACGCTGGTGTTAAGGAACGTCTTGCTGTCAGCACTGTTCGTGATTCGCGTACAGGTAAGACATATCTAAAACTTGTCAATGTGCTGCCAACTGATGTGGATGTTCATCTGCAACTCTCTGGTGTCATTGACTCCGAGCGTCAGTGCCTCCGGACAATGCTTCGTGGTAATTTCGATAACACCACAGCTATTCCTGCTGAAAGCAAAGTTACAATCTCTCCCGATTGCCATTACACAATGCCCGCTTATTCATTCACTGTAATTCAGTTATGAAGCTCCGTATAATCATCTTCTCCGTTCTTGCGGCTTTGGCAGCTTCCATAGTCGTGATGTGGCGTGTCTTTTTGAGTAATGCCCTTGAAGGAGATAATGGTGAGGCAATAGTGCTTGTTTATCCCAACCAGTCGGAGGATGACGTACGTCGTACACTTTCTGAAGCAAGTGTTCGTACTACTGGTTTCCGTTTGCTTTCCCGCCTGTTGAAGTATCATGTGCGTCCTGGTCGCTATATCGTTCGTCGCGGAGATAGTATCGTTACTATATTCCGTCGCCTACGCAACGGCCAGCAGGAGGCTGTCCGACTGACCATTCCTTCAGTGCGTACAGTTGAGCGTCTTGCCGCCTATCTCGATGAGCATCTTATGATGGACTCCTTGAGTGCGGTGGAAGCATTTCGCGACAGTATCCATTTATTCCTTCCCAATACCTACGAAGTATGGTGGACGGTGACTACAGATGATTTGATGAGTCGTATGCAGCGCGAGAGCAATCGATTCTGGGAAGGAGAACGCGACAGAAAAGCAAATGCTCTTGGATTGTCGCGCCGCGAGGTTATTACGCTTGCGAGCATTGTCAACGAGGAAACGGCATATCAGCCCGAAATGCCTATGGTGGCAGCTATGTATCTTCATCGTCTTGAGATAGATATGCCTCTACAGGCTGACCCAACCGTGAAGTTTGCCCTTGGCGACTTTTCTCTGCGCCGTATCTGGGGCAAGCACCTGACCGTTGACAGCCCTTACAATACCTATCGCAACACAGGATTGCCACCAGGCCCCATCCGCATTCCTACGTTAGAAGCTATCGATGCAGTTCTCTCTGCTCCTCATACCGATTATTTATATATGTGCGCGCGTGAGGATTTTTCTGGCAGTCATCGCTTTGCTACCACCTATTCCGAACATCTTCGTAATGCCCGTCTATACACTCAGGCTCTCAATCAACGGAACATCAAATAATCTGACAATATGAAACGCATCGCATTTTTATTGCTATTTTTCAATTTCCAATTTTCAATTTTCAATTTAGCCAGCGCGCAGCGCTTCGACATTGACCTGCGCGATAGCCTCAAGTTACACGACTATTATGTGAGTGTTCCTGTTGAGGACGGTAACTATCGTGTCAGTGTGACTATGGGAGACAAGCGTCGTGCAGGCATGACTACCGTAATGGCTGAAAGCCGTCGTCTGTTCGTTGAGAACGAGGCAACTCGAAAGGGGGAGGTAAAAACCGTATCGTTTCTTGTGAATAAACGCACACCTCGTATTAGTGACCGCCAGAGTGTACGTATCAAAGAACGCGAGCGTTCGAAACTGAATTGGGATGACTTGCTTACCATTGAGGTTACAGGTCCCAGTCAGGCCGTAAGCCATATTACTATTGAGCGTGACACAATTGCTCCCACGGTTTTCCTGTGTGGCAACTCCACCGTTGTCGATCAGGACGATGAACCATGGGCTTCGTGGGGACAGATGATTACACGTTGGTTCACAGACAGCGTTTGTTTCTGCAATATGGCAGAGAGTGGTGAGACTGCTTCTACGTTCATAGGTGTAGGACGTCTTGCTAAGGCTCTTTCAATGATGAAGAGCGGCGACTACATAATAGTGGAATTCGGACACAACGACCAGAAACAGAAACAGCCAGGCTCAGGTGCTTACTATAATTTTGCAACTGCCTTGAAAACCTTTGTTGATGAAGCTCGTCAGCGTGGAGCTACACCAATATTCGTAACCCCTACACAGCGTCGAATGTTTGACAACGAAGGACGCATCCGTGAGACTCATGCCGATTATCCAGAGGCAATGGAGTGGGTGGCACAGCGCGAGAATGTACTGCTCATAGACCTTCATCAGATGACTCGTGTGCTGTTCGAGACAATGGGAGTGGAACCTTCAAAGAAAGCCTTTGTGCATTATCCTGCAGGCACTTTCCCAGGACAGACGAAGGCCTTTGCCGACAACACCCACTTCAATCCTTATGGAGCATACCAGATTGCAAAGTGTGTGGTTGAGGGTTTGCTGGCTCATCGTGTACCTTTCACACGTTATCTGCGTCCTGAATACCCACGTGGCTACTCACCTCTCAAACCAGACCCCTTCGACAAGTTCCTGTGGACTCCCAGTCGTCACGTTGACTTGGTAAAGCCCGATGGCAACTAATTTGATTATAAAACCTAATCACAACATACTATGAAAGCAATCGTATCAAAAGAGGGCACTCATGCATTTCTACGTTTGGAAGGACGTTTGGACACTGCTGCATCACAGCAAGTTTCGATGAATATCGATGAACAGTTGGCGACCCTTGGACATGTTGACGGATTGGTGTGTGATGCTAAGGGATTGGAATATATATCCAGTTCCGGACTTCGTGTACTGCTGACGTTGCGTAAGCGCTATCCCGACTTCTTGCTCAAGGAGGTATGCTCTGAGGTTTACGAAGTGCTGGAGATGACGGGCTTCACGAAGATGATGACCGTTGAGCGTGCTCTTCGTAGTATGTCTGTTGACGGTTGCGAGGAGATTGGAAGAGGTGGTGTTGGTATTGTATATAGGATAAACGAGGACACTATCATAAAGGTATTCCGCGAAGGAACGGATATCAGCGAGGTGCGTCGCGAGATAACGATGTCCAAGGAGGCCTTTGTACTCGGTATGCCTACTGCAATATCGTTTGACGTAGTACGTGTGGGCAGTCAGTATGGACTTGTTTACGAACTCCTGAACGCTGAGACTCTGAGCGCCTGCATATACAAGAATCCCAGTCGTTTAGACGAATATGCGAGTCTCTATGCAGGGTTGTTCCGTCAACTTCATTCCATCGAGGTGCAACAGCCAAGTCTTATTCCCAACGCGATGCAGCATGTGGAGGAATCGATACATTACATTAGTCGTTATTTCGATGCGCCTTCCATAGACCTCCTTCTCAGCATCGTATCTGCCATTCCTCAGGCAAATCGTCTGTTGCATTGCGACCTCCAGACGAAGAACGCTATGATGCAAGGCGACGAGCTGATGCTGATAGACATGGGCGAGGTGGGTTATGGACATCCGATGATAGACCTTGGAAATGCCCACTCGGCAATGGTGGCTCTGATAGGCGATTACGAAAAGATTATAGGATTCCCACGCGAGATAGGTCTCGACTTGTGGAAGAGAACCATGCACTACTATTTTGAGGGGTTGTCGGAAGTTGACTTTGCCCATCGCATGGAACAAATAGAGGCTGTGAGTGTAGTGCGTAACTTTACGTGGCTATCTCTCTCCGACAGTTTTCCAGAGGCTGTCATTAAGGAGTGCCAGCAGGCATTTGGCGAGCGTGTGCTGAAGCGCAAGGACTATCTGCTCGACATCAGTCGAACATTCTCGGATTGGACAGTGAAATAATCGAGCGATGGGAAAGTTTGAAAGATGGCGTAAGTCAAGAGAAACGAAGGCGAGCCTGGCAGTATTGATAACTGCGGCTTTGCTGATAGAAACAACGGCAGCGGTGCAGTATGCCTTCACTGCCGGAGGCATACGTCGTGAGGCGCAGAATAGGGCAGAGGCAGAACTTAAGCAGACGAGCTTGCACATACAGAATGTAACAACAGCCGTAGAGGTTGCTGTGGATAATATGGTGTGGGCTATTGAGAAGTCTCTCGACGAACCCGATTCCATTTATACCGTGCTTCGCCGATTGGTGGAGCAGAACTCAACGATTGTTGGTTGCGGTGTTGGCTTTATTGGTGACTATTATCCTGAAAAGGGACGTTGGTTCGAACCTTATGTTTTTGAGAATAAAGATGGTAGTATTGAAGTGAAACAGATAGGCTCTGCCTCGCACAACTACTTTGAAGCTTCGTGGTATCTGACAGGATTGGTCGCTGACCCTGGAGCATGGACGGAACCTTACTATGATGATGCTGGAGCACGGATGATGCTCTGTACCTATGTTATGCCTGTTCACGATAGCAAGGGACGTGTGGTGGCTGTGATGGGAGCCGATGTGTCTCTCGAATGGCTCAGCAATCTCATCAATGCCAATCCGATATATCCTTCGAGCTACAACCTCATGGTATCGCGCGAAGGACAGATTCTGGCTTGTCCAGTGGAATCGTTGGTGCTGCAACGCAATATTTATGAAGCCGCTTCCGAAATATATGACACTACGGCAAACAAGGTCGGTCGTATGATGGTGGACGGAAAGAGCGGCGTAGAGACCGTGATGGGTAACGAAGGCAATAAGAAATATGTGTTCTTTGCTCCGATAGAGGGCAGTTCCGGATGGTCGATGGCTGTTGTGTGCAGCGACGATGAGATATACAGAGGACTGCATCGTATCGGTGTAGGACTTTTCTTGCTTATGCTCTCTGGTATGGCTCTGATGGTGTACATCATGTTCCGAATCATTCATGGCTTCAACCGTTTGCAGCAGGTGCGTGCCGAGCAGGAGCGCATGGGCAGCGAATTACGCATTGCCAATGCCATACAGATGGGTATGCTCCCAAAGACATTCCCTCCGTTTCCTGAACGTGATGATGTGGAGGTTTACGGTTCGCTGGTTCCTGCCAAAGAGGTGGGAGGCGATCTCTACGATTTCTTTATCCGCGACGAGAAATTATTCTTCTGCGTAGGCGATGTCTCTGGTAAGGGCGTTCCTGCCTCTCTTGTAATGGCTGTCACACGTAGCCTGTTCCGCAGTGAATCTGTTCACGAAGCAAATCCTGCGCGCATAGTTGAGGCTATGAACTCGGCTATGGCTGAGATGAACGATAGCAATATGTTCGTGACTCTCTTCATAGGTGTTCTCGACCTTCCTACAGGACGTCTCCATTATTGCAACGCAGGACATTGCGCTCCTCTGTTGGTTGGAACCAGTGTTGGCACGTTGCCGGTTGAGACAAACATTCCTCTTGGAGTGGTAAAGGATTGGAAATATGTATCGCAGGAGTCCATTGTTTCACCACAAACCCTTGTGTTCCTCTATACCGACGGACTTACAGAGGCTGAGAATTCGCAGCACGAACAGTTCGGAGAGCAATGTATGTTTGATGTTGCCCGTAAAGTCTGTCAGGATAATGAGCAAGTGGATATCATACAACATATGCAGGAGGCCGTTCATGAATTCGTGGACGGAGCTGAACAGAGCGACGACCTCACAATGCTCATGGTTCAGTACACCAAGGAACAGCGTCAGGAACGCCTCTCGCGCAGCATCACTTTGCCCAACGATGTGGAGGCTGTACCACGTCTCGCAACATTTGTAGAGGGGGTGGCCGAAGAACTCGCTTTTGATTCAGCTACCACTATGAATCTCAATCTTGCCGTAGAGGAGGCAGTGGTGAACGTCATGAATTATGCCTATCCCAAGGATGTGAAGGGAAATATAAACATTCAGGCCTGTGCCAACGATGTTCGTCTGAAGTTCACTATAACGGACAGTGGTATACCATTCGATCCAACTGCCGTTCGAGATGCTGACGTTTCATTGTCTGCTGAGCAACGTCCTATTGGAGGATTGGGTATCTATATGTTGCGCCGTCTTATGGACTCCATCAATTACGAATATGTTGATGGTCACAACGTCCTCACCCTCCGCAAGCGTCTTTCTTAACTTCTATATACCTTCGTCCGACGCGATGATACTATCGCTTCGCCTCATACATTAGTAACGCTTCGTGTCAAGCGTTACTAATGCTTAGCACGAAGCGTTACTAATCTTCCGACGGATGCGTCTAAGGGCTTAGAGCTTAACCTTAATAGCGTTGCCGTTGTAAGATATAGTCTTTACGTCCTGAGAACCTACAATACGCAGACGGAAGGTACGCTGCTGAAGCATACCAGGGAACTGTCCTTCGCGGCGCTGTATGGAGAGTTCATGCTTCTTGTCGTTCCAGTTGAACTTTATAGTGGAGTATACTCCCTGTTCGTAGCGATACGAATCGCCTTCGTCCTCATAGAGCGTGAACTCTCCGTCAGCTCCAGGGTAAACAACGATAGTGAGGTCATCCCACTGACGCTCTGCAGCGTATTGCATAACTGGTGCAATAGGCAGGATAGAGCCTTCGCGAACCATCATCGGAGCCTGCTTGAACGGAGTCGGCAGCTCTACTTCCTGTCCGCCGTCGTATCGTTTCTCTGTATGGAAATCGTACCATGCAGTGCCTTCGGGCAGATACTTGGTGGCTGTAACTGGACGATTGAAGTCCACACCACGAACAGCGTTAGTGCCTTCATCTGTAAATTGTGGACGTGTGATTGGAAGAGCCAGAATGTTGTGTCCGAATAGGAACTCATCCGTCATATTCCATGTCTTTTTATCCTTTGGGAAGTCGTAGATGAGAGCACGCATATAGCTGCCGCCGTTTTTGGTAACATCCCATGCGGTAGAGTAGATGTAAGGCATCAGACTATAACGCAAGCGTATTGTCTGCTCAATAGCGTCGAATACAGGTTCACCCTTCTTTCCAAACTGGTAAATCTCGCGTGGGGCATCGGCTCCGTGACTGCGGAATACAGGATTGAAGAGACCAAACTGCAACCAACGAACGTAGAGTTCCTGATAGTTGGGATTCTTGGGAGCATTGCCGCCACCATAGCGTCCGCAGAAGAAACCGCCGATGTCTGTGTTGATGTTAGGGCAGCCCGTCATGGTGTAGTTCAGGCAGAGTGGAATCTGCTTACGCAGAACATCCCACGATGAAGTAATGTCGCCGCTCCACAAGCCGCTACCGTAGCGTTGCTGACCTGCAAATGCCGAGCGCGTCATTATGAATACTCTCTTCTCCTTGTCCACACTGCGCTGGTTGTCATACACTCCGCTTACTGTTGCAAGGGGGAATGCGTTGCGCATTGAGCCCCAAGTGCCTTGAGACTGAATGCCCAGAGAAGGCGATTGTCCCACAGGACGTTCGTAGTCCTCTTCCTTCGGGCTGAAATAGTCAGGGTCAGTAGAATCCATCCACCATGCATCAACACCGTACTGGTGCAGACGGCTCAGATGTTTCCAATAGATGCTGCGAGCCTCTTGGCTGTATGGGTCATATACGCGAACTCCGCTTGGATATTCCATCTTCGGAGGCCAGATGCCAGAACCGCTTTGAGGCCATGTCTGGAAGTCGAAAAGCAGTCCTTTCTCAGAGAGTTCCTTGTACTGTTTGGTGTGAGGACCAAAGCTTGCCCAAATGCTCATCATAAGATGGGCTCCCTGTTCGTGTACACGTTTCACCATTCGCTCGCCGTCGGCAAACTCCTCGTTCAGAAACTCCATAGCGTTCCACAGATAGTTCGAGCCCCAATACTGCCAGTCTTGCACAATTCCGTCCAAGGGCACTCCGTTCTTACGATGCCAGTCAACGACACCCAGAAGTTCACGGCTCGACTTGTATCGCTCCTTGCATTGCCAGTAACCGAATGTCCACATTGGGAACATGGGTACATCGCCCGACAGTTGGCGCATCAGTTTGTTGACGCCGTCAGCTGAGCCTCCATACATGAAGTAATAATCCAGACGGTCACCCGTCGAGGGACTGAAGGTCATACCCTCTGCATTATCCGTGAAGTCGGCTCTACTATAGTTGTCCCAATATATGCCCCAGCCCTTCAGCGACTGTATTACGTATTGGAAGTCCTCCTGATTTGATTGCTCCATCATCTTCCTGTCCGTTCCTCTGCGGTTCAGTTTCCCGTCTTGCAGAGTCCCAAGTCCGTAGATGGGTTCGTCTTTATCCAACAGGTATGTCTGTGCGAGGCGAGGGGAGAGTTTTGTGCTTTTCTCCTTCAGAAGATTTGTTCCCTTTGTAAGGAACTCCACCTGTCCGCTTTCCTTATTTATTATTATAGTCAGGGCAGTACTGGTGAGTGATACCTGACTGGGTGCGTCTTTTACGCTCAGTTTTACATTCTGCTCTGGCTTCATTGTCACTACAAGGCTCTTCTGTCCTTCACTTTCCAGCGACTTGCCGTGCTCAACACGAACAATACGAGGCGACATAAAAGTCACTCGCGTGATACCTTCGCTTGTGCGAACCTCTACAGGCTTCGTTGCTGCCCATCCTGTCACACACACGAAGACCATTACCATTAAACTTGCAATTCTTTTCATATTAATATCCATTAATTTATTGCCACTTATGACTGCAAAGTTAGTGTAAAGCGAGCGCAATGCCAAATATAAATGAAAATTAATTTGCGTTTTAGCGCACTTAATCGTACCTTTGTATCTTGTTATGACTATTATTCCGTATTCGGTAAAATATAAGGAAACGTGGAATCAGTTCGTTGCGACGGCAAAGAATGCGACATTCTTGCTCAATCGTGACTTCATGGACTACCATTCCGACCGTTTCTTCGACTGTTCGCTTTTGGTGTACGAGGCCGACCTCTCCGATGAGGATGCCCCGCATGGTGTAGATGGCCTGAAGGCTGTGCTGCCTGCCAACTGGGTTGAGGCTGAACGTACGGTGTATTCGCACGGAGGACTTACCTATGGCGGACTGATTATGAGGGCGGATATAACACAACAGGAAGTGTTGGACGCTATGAAGGCCATAATGCAGTATTATCGTGATATGCTGCAGGCTACCACTCTCATATACAAACCTATTCCACAGATTTACAGTCCATATCCAGCGGGTGAAGACCTGTATGCACTGTTCCGTGCTGGAGCACGTATTGTTGGACGTAATGTGGCTTCTGTGGTGTCAATGAATCACCAACTGCGTATGCGCACGCTTCGTCAGCGACAGGCAAAGAAGGCTGTAGATAATAATTTCTACATAGATCGCATTGTGGAGAGCGATACTGCTGCTTTGCATGAATACTGGACTTTGCTGACCAATGTGCTGCAGCAGTATCATCACGCCACTCCTGTTCATTCTGAGGAAGAAATGGCTCTGCTCATGCGCCGCTTCCCCAAGGAAATCCGTTTGTTCGTGGTTAAGCACGAAGAGAGAATTACTGCTGGTGTTTTGGTGTTCCTGACACAGCAGGTGGCTCGTGTGCAATATATAGCAGCAGGCGAAGAAGGCCGTAAATATGGAGCCCTCGACCTCCTGTTCCGTCATCTCATAAATGACCGCTATCGTCAGATGGAATATCTCGACTTTGGAACGTCTATGGCAGAGGACGGAATAGAACTGAATAGGGGACTGATGTTCCAGAAGGAAGGCTTCGGAGGAAGAGCTATCTGCTTCGACATCTATGAGGTTGACCTTGCCAGCAATATCATAGACCGTATGTGCGGCAGCGAACATAAGGCTCCAGAACGTCAGATTCGCTATCTCGACCTCAAGGCTTTAAATGATAGGTTCGAGCCTCGACTGACGCAGGCTATCGGTGAGGTTATTAAGAGTGGATGGTATCTTTTGGGAGAGCACGTTGCCGAGTTTGAACAGCAGTTCGCTCAGTATTGCGGCACTAAGTATTGCATACTCGTTGGCAACGGAATGGATGCGCTTACCATTATCCTGCGTGGATACAAACACCTGTTGGGATGGGAAGATGGTGACGAAGTGATAGTTCCGGCAAACACATACATTGCAACCATACTTGCTGTTCGTGAGGCAGGACTCACTCCAGTACTTTGCGAACCTTCGTTGCAGGATTATCTTATCGATGTTACTCGAATGCAAGACCTCCTGACAGAGCGTACGCGTGCCGTACTACCTGTACACCTTTATGGCAGGACGTGTAACATGAATGCCATCAACGAGTGGGCAAAGGCTAATGGCTTGCGTGTCATAGAAGATGCCGCACAGGCTCATGGTGCTGTTTATAGAGGTCGTAAGGCTGGCAATCTTGGAGATGCTGCAGGCTTCAGCTTCTATCCTGGAAAGAACCTCGGAGCATTGGGTGATGCAGGTTGTATCACTACTAACGACGAAGCACTTGCTAAGGTCGTAAGAATGATTGGTAACTACGGCTCGGCAGATAAATATATCAACGAAGTAAAGGGTAAAAACAGCCGTTGTGATGAGATGCAGGCTGCTGTTCTTAGCATTAAGTTGCCACATCTTGACGAAGATAACAAACGTCGCAGAGAGATTGCAAGACTCTACATAGAGAATGTCGATAACCCGCTAATCACGCTACCTACGATGCCGAAGAATGCCGAAGAATGCGTCTTCCACATCTTCCCAGTGCGCTGTCCGGCACGTCAGCAGTTGCAGGAATATCTGCGAACCAACGACATACAGACTCTCATCCACTATCCTGTAGCGCCACACAAGCAAAAGGCATTCAGCGAGTGGAATGGACAACGTTATCCGATAACCGAACGCATTCATCGCGAAGAACTCTCGCTTCCGATAAGTCCACTCTTGACCGATGCTCAGGTAATGCGTATAATTGAACTCCTCAACGATTTCAACATCGACCTATAATATTTAACCATATTATATGGCAATCGCCATTCGCTTATTACGTGACTTCCGCGACTTGTTGAGTCCGCGTTATTGTGCCATCTGCGGTACTCGGCTGAATACATCCGAACAGAAGGTATGCACTAATTGTCTGCTCACGATGCCATACGTTGGGGAGATGGACTTTGTGGATAATCCTATCACACGTCTGTTCTGGGGAAAAATCCCTATCGAACGTGGCTTCAGCTATATTCATTACAACAGAGGCGACAATTCACACAAACTGTTGATGCAACTTAAATATGCACACCGGCTCGATGTTGGACGATGGACAGGACGTATTATTGCTGGTGAGTTGCTTCCGAAGGGATTCTTCGACGGTATAGATTGTATTGTTCCCGTCCCCTTGCATTGGCGTCGTCGGTTGAAACGCGGTTACAACCAGAGCGAACAGATAGCACGAGGTGTTGCAAGCGTTACTAGATTGCCTTTGCTCAAGAGTCATGTACGCCGTATTCGAAACAACGAGACACAGACACATAAGTCTGCCGACGAGCGAATGAGGAATGTGGAGAATCTGTTCCGTGTTGTTCGTCCCATACCTTATCATCATATACTCATCATCGACGATGTCCTAACCACAGGAGCTACGCTTTATTCTTGCGCTAAGGCTATTCTTGACGCACAGCCTGATACGCGCATCAGCATTCTGACTTTAGCGAAAGCGTAGAAAAGGGATTGTTTACGATAATACTCGTAGTAACAATTTACGGCCTGCCTTGCTTTCAGAAACAATACGGAACAATGTGTATTTCAATGTGTATCTTTTGTCGGGGAGGGGGAACAGTCCTTGTGCGCGAAGTCGTGCAACAGTCTCTTCCAATACTTGACGATTACCTACAAGTTTAATTGTGTTATAAAGGTAATCCATAGTAAGCTGGTTAACGCGGCGTATAAGTGCATTATATTCCTCCTTGGACTGCTTCTGGGCGATTCCGTATAATTCCCCGATGATATATTCGATGTCACCCATACGTTTCTGTAGATGCTTTTCTTCCTCTTTATTAGTTATTGAGTCACATCGCTGTCTGTAGAAATACGCACATGCTGTAGTGCTTACCATATGTTTGGCTTTGAGCAGGAGCAGGGGCACAAACTCTTCGTCCTCGTGCAGTAAGCCCGGTGTGAAGCGTAGGCCTCTTAATAACTCTCTCTTAAAAAGATGAATGCAGCAAATGGCTGATATGTTGTTGTTTAGCATGTAGTGTTGTCCTGTGACTGGCTTTGTGAATGATTCCTTCCTGTGGACTTTCCCTTCATCACTCGTAAAGGCAAATCTCAGCATATCAACATCGTGATTACGGCGTACATATGCGATACAAACGTTGTAAGCGTCAGTAAGAAGATAGTCATCAGAATCAAGAAACTGAATGTATGTTCCAGTAGCAATATCTAGACCAGCGTTTCGTGCTGCAGACAATCCCTGATTCTCCTGACGCATATATTTGATACTTTCCTTATGTATATTCAGGAGTGGCTGCGGGTCGATTGTGCTACCATCGTCAATGAGGATTATCTCTCTCTCTTCGGTCATCAATGACAGACGTAGCACGCTCGCGATACATTCTTGCAACATATCGAGTGGAACATTGTAAAAGGGTATAATGAAACTTATCTTGAATGTTTCACCACCTTGTGCAGCAGCTTGTTCAGTATGCATAGTTGTTTTAGTCCTAAGAGATGCATCAGTTTAAGTTTCAGTGTGTTCCGATATGGTAGTATGGGCAATACCGGAAGCTCGCCTGTTAGTTCATATACATCGAGCTGTATGTTCAGCACGTGGGCATAGTATGCTGCGTAGTCTTTTCCTTGCAGCAACTGTTTCTCACAGTAGAGCACATGCAGATGCCCCTCAAGCAAATCGTTCAAAGCCCGCCCGTCGGCCGTATTAGTTATGCTGTTGGGGTTGTAGTTATAGTAGTATAGACCTGTGTCTGTTGTTGCAACTTTCCGTGTGTGCTTTAGCAATAGGGGCAGGGTGTGCACGTCCTCGAATAGGCGTCCCTTAGGGAAGCAGACCTCGCTGAACAATTGTTTTCGATAAATTTTGTTACATGCATAAGTATGTTTGTATGCCTCGCAACCTATCCAATATTCAGCCATGTTTGTGTAAACCTCAGGTCGGAACGTTAGTGTCTTCTCGAAGCTGCTGCCGTGATATACTTCTACTGGATATTCCAGAATATCGTAGTCGGGATTCTCATCCATTATAGGAATCAGCTTATCCAAAGTCCCTTC
>Ga0247611_10004526_pt1 | contig 19195 bp, 14 predicted proteins | sample 177DNAGHGhighgp2_FD_192422 | JGI IMG/M metagenome (GOLD analysis project Ga0247611, IMG submission 192422) | Sheep rumen microbial communities from Palmerston North, Manawatu-Wanganui, New Zealand - 1770 DNA GHGhigh gp2 | ecosystem: Host-associated > Mammals > Digestive system > Stomach > Rumen... | reverse complement strand
ATGCCGCGGCGGTCGGCCATCTCGTAGAAATAGCGGCTCTGCGGATAGTGCGAAAGACGTATCATGGTAGCTCCCGTCTCGCTGATGAGTTGCATGTCGCGCTCATGGTCTTCAGCGGAAAGGGCGCTACCTTTTCCATCTACATCCTCATGACGGTTAAAGCCCAGCAGCGGGTAATGCTCTCCGTTGAGAAAGAATCCTTGTTCGGGGTCAACCGAGAAATACCGTAGGCCAGTCTGCTCCTCCACCGTGTCGATTACCCGTCCGCCGTCTAACAGTTCCACCTTTATATTATATAGGTAGGGATTCTTTCGGGCGTGCCAAAGCGTAGGATTCCTTAACGAGATGCTTTGCTGCATCACGCCACCACTGACAGCATCTGTCCGCTGCGCCACCACCTTTCCACAGGCATCGGTCATGGTCAGCCGCAGCTGCTTGATCTCAGTTGCCGTGGTCAATGACAATACTGTCTCTACACGGAGTTCTGCCTCCTGCCGCGATACTTTCTCCTGGTGCACATACACGCCACTCGAGGCATAGTCAGTGGGTGAGATACAGTCTTTGGCTGTTATCAACAGGTGTACAGGGCGATGGATTCCGCCATAGACATTGAAATCGCCTGCGATAGGCAGCACGTCGGTGCGGAAGGCATTGCCAACCCATACCTCCAATTCGTTGTCACCCTCATGCAGAAGGTCGGTCACCTCCATGCAGAAGGCTGTATAGCCACCCTTGTGCTGTCCGACGGTTTTACGGTTCACGAATACATCGGCAACCGAGTTGACTCCCTCAAAGCGGAGAAACACACGATGTTCACGAAGCATTTCGTTGCTGACGTTGAGCGAACGAGTATAAACCATCGTCTCACGATTGTAGAAAGTGCCCTTCACGTAGTTGGCATTCCACGTGTGTGGCAGTGTCACCGCTGTGCCCTGCTTGCCAGGCGTAGGGTCGCTGATGGGGCGCAAGGTCCACCCGTCGGTCAGCAGTATGTCGGTGCGCCCATTGGCGTAGCCTGCCACCACCGTCATGAGCAGGAAGGCCAGGCAGATGGTTTTTAACTGAATATAACCGCAAGCAATTCCGGCCTTCAAAAAATGAAACTCGTTCTTCATATTCTTCTCCTTGATAATACACCATGTTTATATCCCTCTCTCTGCCCAATCACCGCGGTCAAGGCTTCTGTATCCAATGGCCTCGGCAATGTGCATAGACTGCACTTTCTCTGAGCCGGCGAGGTCGGCAATAGTACGTGCCACCTTGAGGATGCGGCTGTAAGCACGTGCGGAAAGCTTTAACTTCTCCATAGCCATGCGAAGCATGTCAAGGCTTTGAGCATCTGGCTCAGCAAACTCATGAATCATACGTTCCGTCATCATGGCATTACAATGGATGCCCTTATATTCCTTGAAACGTTCCTCCTGAATCTTACGGGCTGCGATAACACGCTCGCGTATAACAGATGATGGTTCGCTAGGCTGCATTCGCGAGAGTTGAGCGAACGGAACAGCCTGTATCTCACAGTGGATGTCGATACGGTCCAGCAACGGACCGCTAATCTTTGACATATAACGTGATATCTGCCCCGGCGTACATACACATGTGTGAAGTCTGTCTCCATAATAACCGCAAGGACATGGGTTGGCACTGGCAACAAACATAAACGAACAAGGGTACTCTATGGTATATTTTGCCCTTGATATCGTTATCTTCCTGTCTTCCAAAGGCTGACGCAGCACCTCCAGCGTTGTCTTGCTGAACTCTGGCAACTCATCACAGAAGAGCACGCCGTTGTGTGCCAATGAAATCTCGCCCGGTTGCGGATTAGCTCCTCCTCCACAAAGGGCGACCTGTGAAATAGTATGATGGGGTGATCTGAAAGGCCTCTGGTATATCAACGACTGCTCCGCACCTAATTTCCCTGCTATGGAATGTATCTGGGTGGTCTCAAGACTTTCAGACAAAGACAATGGTGGAAGGATGGAGGGCAGCCTCTTTGCCATCATACTCTTACCTGAGCCTGGAGGACCTATCATTATCATATTGTGACCTCCGGCTGCAGCTATCTCCATAGCCCTCTTTACACTTTCCTGTCCTTTTACGTCAGCAAAATCATAATCTGTCTTTGCCTGTTGCTCATAGAACACCTTGCGTGTATCAAAGACAACGGGGCTGGCATCCAACTTATCAGAAAGGAACATCACAACCTCAGAAAGGCTGTGCATACCATATACCTCCAGATTGTTCACCACTGCCGCCTCTCTCTCATTCTCCTTGGGCACAATCAGTCCCTTATATTTCTCTTTACGCGCGAGTATAGCAATTGGGAGAGCTCCCTTGATAGGCTTCAAAGTTCCATCAAGTCCGAGCTCTCCCATAAGCATATATTCATGTAAATGGTTATCGGGCATTTCCTCATCAGCTGCCAATATGCCTACGGCAATCGGCAGGTCATAACCAGAGCCCTCTTTCCTGATGTTTGCAGGCGACAGGTTTATGGTTATAGCCTTGTCGGGAAACTTGTAACCACTGTAAGTAAATGCTGTACTTACTCTGCTTAAACTCTCACGAACAGCCTCGTCACCCAATCCGGACAAAACAACTTTTTGTCCACGTTCAACACTTGTCTCAATAATTACAGTGCTGACGTTCAGTCCGTTGACGGCCGCACAATAAGTTTTTACCAACATAAGCGAATATACAGCATCTACTCTTTACACCTTATTAATATTACATCTTAGCCATAGCCTGCTCAAGGTCGGCTATTATGTCCTCCACGTTCTCTATGCCGACAGACAGGCGTACAAGGTCTGGGGCCACTCCAGCCTCACGCAGTTGCTCATCTGAAAGCTGACGATGTGTGTGGCTTGCAGGATGCAATACACATGTACGAGCATCAGCCACGTGTGTAACGATAGAGATGAAGTCGAGGTTATCCATAAAACGGATTGCCTCATCACGGCTGCCTTTCAGTCCGAAAGCTATCACACCGCATGAGCCGTTTGGCATATATTTCTGACCAAGGGCATAGTATTTGTTTGATGGCAGTCCGCAGTAGTTAACCCATCCCACTTTCTCATTCTTCTCCAACCACTCTGCTACCTTCTGGGCATTGGCGCAGTGCTGACGCATACGGAGTGCTAATGTCTCAAGACCGAGGTTGAGAAGGAAAGAGTTTTGTGGAGCAGGTATAGAACCAAGGTCACGCATGAGCTGCGAGACGAGTTTGGTGCTATAAGCCAACTTGCCGAAAGCCTTTGTATATGTGAGACCGTGATAAGATTCGTCAGGAGTGGTCAGTCCGGCAAACTTATCACCATACTTGTCCCAATCGAAGTTACCAGAGTCAACCACTGCGCCGCCTACCTGAGTGGCATGACCATCCATATACTTTGTGGTAGAATGTGTAACAATGTCACATCCCCACTCAAACGGGCGACAGTTGACAGGTGTTGCGAAGGTGTTATCAACGATAAGAGGAACACCATGCTTGTGCGCCATCTTTGCGAAGCGCTCTATATCAAACACATTACCTCCAGGATTAGAGATTGTCTCACCGAAGAAGCACTTGGTATTCTCCTTGAAGCAAGCCTCAATCTTCTCGTCTGGCCAGTCAGGATCAATGAAGGTACACTCTATTCCCAGCTTCTTCATTGTCACTCCGAAGAGGTTGAACGTACCTCCGTAAATAGTGTTAGATGTTATAAAATGGTCTCCAGCCTCGCAGATGTTGAATACAGCATAGAAGTTGGCGGCCTGACCAGAGGAGGTGAGCACAGCCCCTACTCCACCCTCAAGCGCGGCAATCTTCTTTGCCACTGCGTCATTCGTAGGGTTGGCAAGACGTGTGTAGAAATAGCCTGAATCTTTCAAGTCAAAGAGTCGTGCCATCTGCTCACTCGTATCATACTTAAACGTCGTTGACTGATATATTGGTAACTGTTGTGGTTCACCCTTTGAAGGTTTCCATCCTCCGTGAATACAAATTGTCTCAATATTCTTTTTCATCTTCCTTTTAATTATTTTGATTGTCTAACTAACAGTAGTAACTTTTCCGTAGCGCCAGAGTGTGTCCTGACATACTCTCCTGCGGCATCTGCCGCCTTTTTCAGTTCATCAGGATTGTCTATGAACCTGTCCATAACCTCCTTGAAACTGTTCTCACAGCATATCTCTATGCCGCCTCCACAAGCCTTAAGTTCTTGCGCCTCCTTGAACTTCTGGTTGTTAGGGCCGAATATCACAGGGATATTCCATACTGCTGCCTCCGGCAGATTATGGATGCTAACGCCGAAACCGCCGCCCACATACGCCACGTCACCATATTTATATATGGATGACAACAGACCAAAGCAATCAATAATCAGCACCTCGGCATTGCGCAGCGTCTGCTCGTCAACACCCTCCAGTTTGCTGTATCGCAAAACCTTGCGACCTTCGAGCAACTGCATTATCTGCGTTATATGCTCTTCATCTATCACATGTGGAGCAATGACAACCTTCCAGTCTGGGTGCTTTCCCAAGTAAGGTATAAAGATTTTCTCATCAGGCAACCAAGAACTGCCTGCCACAAACAACGGCTTGTTATCCTTGAATGTCTCTACAGCTGCTATTGTCTTGCTCTTGCTGGCAATTTGCATTACACGGTCAAAACGTGTGTCACCTGTTATGTCCACATTGTCTATCCCTACCGTATGCAGCAGCCGCTTACTCTCCTCATTTTGCACATAGAAATGCGTAAAGCAGTTTAACACATGCCTGTACTGCCACCCATACCATTTGAAGAATATCTGGTTTGGTCTGAAGATGCTGCTTACGCTATATGCCGGGACATTGCGGTGGCGCAATATATGAAGGTAATTATACCAGAACTCATATTTGATAAAGAAAGCCACCGACGGACGTATGATACGTAAGAAACGTATAGCATTTGTCGGGGTATCAATAGGCAGATAGCATATCAAGTCGGCTCCTTCATAGTTCTTTCTCACTTCATAGCCTGAGGGGGAGAAGAACGTCAGCAATATTTTCTTCTCTGGATATATCCTGCGAAACTCCTCCATGATAGGTCTGCCCTGTTCAAACTCGCCCAATGACGCCGCGTGAAACCATGCATAATCTGCATCTTTGTCCACTCGTTCTTTCAGGTAAGAGAAAGCTGCCCGCTCACCCTTCCACATCTTTCTCACCTTATCAGAGAAGAAACTGGCGATGAAGATGCCAAACTCGTATATGTAGAAAACAAGATTATACATCATCCAAGCACCTCTATCGCTTTCTTTATTCTTTTCAGAGTCTCTTCCTTACCAAGGAACGCAGAGATGTCAAACATACCAGGCCCCTTGCCCTCTCCCACGAGACACAGCCTGAAGGCGTTCATCACGTCACCCAGCTTGTAACCTTTCTCCTCTATCCACTGCCTTACAACAGGCTCCTGGCCCTCTATTGAGAAGTCGCTGATGCCTTCCAATACCGTTGCCAGTTCACCCATAACCTCGGCAGAGTTCTCTTTCCAACGCTTATTGACGGTCTTCTCATCATACTGCGTCGGCGGGATGAAGAAGAATGAACACAGCGGCCATAACTCGCTGACGAAATTAACTCTGTCTTTCATCATCTCCACGACCTTGGTTATCCTCTCAAGCGAGGTTTCTATACCATTGTTTGCTACAATAGGAGCAAACATACGTGCCACCTCGTCAGCTGACTTGCGGAGCAGGTACTCATGATTAAACCATATTCCCTTTTTATAGTCAAACTTGGCTCCTGCCTTTGAGCAGTGTGATATGTCAAAAGCCTTTACCAATTCGTCAAGAGAGAATATCTCCTGCTCTGTACCTGGATTCCAACCCAACAAGGCGAGGAAGTTAACCAATGCCTCTGGGAAGTAACCGCTCTCACGGAATCCAGAGCTTACCTCTCCTGTCTTAGGGTCATGCCACTCCAATGGGAACACAGGGAAGCCAAGGCGGTCACCGTCACGTTTTGACAGTTTGCCCTTACCCTCCGGCTTCAGCAACAGCGGCAGGTGAGCGAACTGAGGCATTGTATCTTCCCATCCAAAAGCACGATAAAGCAACACATGAAGCGGTGCACTTGGCAACCACTCCTCACCACGTATCACATGGGTTATCTCCATCAGGTGGTCATCAACGATATTAGCCAAATGATAGGTTGGCAACTCATCAGCGCTCTTATACAACACCTTGTCATCAAGTATATCAGTCTTAATGCGCACCTCGCCACGTATCATGTCGTTAACGAGGACTTCCTGACCGCCTTCTATCTTGAAACGAACAACATACTGCTTACCATCCTTGATTAACTCGTCAACCTCCTCTGGCGAAAGTGTCAGAGAGTTACGCATCAAACCACGCGTACGGGCATCATACTGGAAATTCTGTATCTCATTACGTTTTGCCTCCAGTTCCTCTGGTGTGTCAAACGCTATGTATGCCTTTCCTGCGTCAAGCAGTTGCTTTACATAAGTCTTATATATATCGCGGCGCTCACTTTGGCGATAAGGTCCTTTATCTCCACCGAACGAAACGCCTTCATCAAAAGTAATACCCAACCAACGGAAAGACTCTATAATATACTCTTCTGCTCCTGGTACAAAACGTGTAGAGTCTGTATCCTCTATCCTGAATATCATCTCACCTCCATGCTGCTTGGCAAAGAGATAGTTAAACAATGCTGTACGCACGCCTCCTATATGAAGCGCGCCTGTAGGACTCGGTGCGAAACGCACCCTTACTTTCCTGTTGCCCATTATTCTATTCCGTTATAATATATAAGTTCTTTATATGTTTTTATACCTCAAATAAATAAATTGCTACAAAGTTAACAAAAAAAAAGCATATTTCAGTAAATATTATTTCTTTTCTTTGAAAAAGAGATATTTTTTTGTATTTTTGCACCATTAATCAATACAATACAAGCCATGGCAATGGAAAATGTCAACACGGAACAAGCTTCCAGTGTTATCTCTTTCTTTAAGACTTCTCTGACTATTATATTATCTGTAACATTAATTGTGTTAGTCATGCCTAACACAGAGAAACCACGTCTTACCTATGAGTTAGGCAACCCGTGGACCAGTCCTCAATTGATTTCTCCCGGAGAGATTCTTATCAAGAAAGACCCGAAAATTCTGGAGCAGGAGCAGAATGAAGCAGTAAAGAATGAGTATATTCCTTATTATTCTATAAGCCACAGCATTGCCGAGACACAGATAAATGCTTTCAGGAAGCAGTACGAGAAAGGTATTCCTGGCATATCTGCATACTGCATACAGTCTTTGGCTGACATCATGTCACAGATGTATGAGCAGGGCATTATGGCTCAAGATGACTACACCTCACTTCTTGGCAATGACAGTCTCAGCCAGATACTGGTTATTGACAACAACATTGCCACAAAGAAATATGTAAAGGAATGTCTCTCGGTAAAAAAAGCATACGAAAACCTGTTCAAGGACAAAAGAGTGGAAAAGGAGAAAGCTCTTTTGATGCAGTATAACCTTAACGAGTTCATTGTGCCTAATGTGATATTCGACGCCGACAGAAGCGAACAGTCCAAACATGACATTCTGGCCACAATCCCGACAAACTCTGGAATAATCAAACCGGGACAGGAGATTATCAACCGCGGTGACATCATAACAGATGAGAAAGCCAAGATGATTGACAGCTATAACGACTTCATAGATGTACAATCATCTAATAGCACAGTCAACATTCTTAGGACAAACGGCATACAATGGCTGTATGTCATGACGCTCTTCCTGCTCATGATGTTATACATGCAGTTCTTCAGAAGCGACTATCTAACCAAGAAGAGGTCGCTGAACATGCTTTTCTTCCTGATTACAGCCTTTGCCGTTCTAAATTCTGTCATTGTCCATTTTGACCCACGTAACATATATATACTGCCTATATGTCTTGTTCCTATGTTCATACGAGTCTTCCTTGACTCGCGTACTGCTTTCATGGCACATATAATCACCGTCCTCATCTGCTCTGCCGTAGTCAGCGAGAAGTTTGACTATATATATGTACAGACCATAGCAGGCGTTGTAACTATATGCGGTTTGAGAACCATAGCCAAACGCTCCAAGATGTTTGTCAACGCCATATATATCACGATAGCATGCTTGCTGTCCTACACTCTCATCAAATTTCTGGGCAACAAGGATATCACCTTTGACACGCTGCGACATTCCTACATTACGATTTTCGTCAACGGCATACTGTTACTGCTGGCTTATCCGCTGATGTTCTTTGTAGAACGTCTGTTTGGCTTTATATCTCCGGTAACACTCATAGAACTCTCTGACACTAACCGCGGCATCTTGCGCGAACTGTCAGAGAGGGCTCCCGGCACATTCCAACATTCTATCATGGTCGGAAACCTTGCCGCGGCAATAGCATCCGAAATCGGAGCTAAAAGCCTTATGGTACGTACCGGTGCGCTATATCATGACATAGGCAAACTGAGGCGCCCTACATTCTTTACTGAAAACCAGTCAGGGTTGAATCCCCACACCAGACTCACGCCACAAGCAAGCGCCAAAGTAATCATTTCACATATCAGCGATGGCATTGAGAAAGCGAAAGAGAACGGTGTACCCGATGTGTTGCGTAACTTCATCCTCACGCACCATGGCAACGGTGTTACCAAATATTTCTACAATGTGTATAAAAACGAACATCCTGATGAGGATATCGACGATACGCCTTTCCGCTACCCCGGCCCTAACCCTTTCTCAAAGGAGCAGGCTATACTGATGATGGCTGATGCCGTAGAGGCTGCGTCACGCTCTTTGTCACAGTATAATGAGGAGACCATCACAGAACTTGTCAACAAGATTATCGACTCACAAGTAGCCGATGGCTTTTTCAATGACTGCCCTATAACATTCAAAGACATAACCACAGCAAAGCGCATATTGATAGAGAAACTTGGAGCTATATACCATCCACGAATACAATACCCCGAACTTACCACCAACAAAGAAACACCCGAGATACAATGACACCTTTCCATTTCTCTCTTCATCGCTGGTGGCAGAATATGGGCTTTGGCATACAGTCAAAGACGGACTTTAATTTCCTGAATGACATAATACGTGAGACTCATCCGTATTACATATACAACGTCCTGAAGACATCATACCCACAATACAGCAACAAGGAACACAAGCGCGCACAACTGCTATACAGGCTGTGTTACAATCTCAGAAATGAAGAACTGTATCTCACTGGCCACTATTCTGATTTAGAGAAGTACGCCATACGTGAAGCTCTTATATGCACGCCTACATTCCATCATATAATACCAGATATAAAACAGGACTGTGTTTACATAGTAAAAGACATCAACAAAGAAAACAAAACATATTGGGAAGAACTTATCCGGCAAAACACCGTAACCTTTGACATGGTCAACATCGGCATAGCCTTCACTTACAGTAACCGTTACCCAGAACACTATAAAATACTGAGCAGATGAAACTTACCACCATTTACACAAAGACAGGAGACCGCGGACTAACTTCCCTCGTCGGAGGCATACGCGTATCTAAAGACTCTGTAAGAATTGAGGCTTATGGTACCATAGACGAGCTTTCGTCACATATCGGGCTCCTTAACTCTCTCATACAGAAGGAACGCTCAACACTCCCTTCTGAACACCTTGATGTCATTACTCAGATACAAGCACGTAACGAACAGATACAGAATACTCTTTTTAACGTATCAACATATCTTGCAACAGACATCACACAGACTACTGTGCCGTCCTCTGCAAAAATATCTCATGATGTAATAGATGTGTTGGAGCACGACATTGATACTATAAACGCCTCACTGCCTACCCTTAACAGCTTTATTCTCCCCGGAGGAAACATACTTGCATCCCAATGCCATGTATGCCGCACGGTATGCAGACGCGCTGAAAGAAGAATAGTATCACTCGCATCTTCTTTACCAGAAGATAACACAGAGAAATTCAATATGGATATAATACGATATGTTAACCGACTATCCGACTATCTGTTCGTTCTCTCAAGAAAATTAAATTTTCTTTACAATACAGAAGAAAAAATATGGAAAAACTCTTGCAAATAAGAAATTTTATTGTATCTTTGCACTGCAAATAAACAGAAAAAAACAATCATCTACAGTTAAACCTATTTCCGTTAAATTAATATCATATTATTTAACTATGTATTGGACATTAGAATTAGCATCAAAGTTAGAAGACGCCCCATGGCCAGCAACTAAAGAAGAACTGCTTGACTATGCCGTTCGCAGTGGCATCTCACTTGAGGTAATAGAAAATCTTGAGGAACTTGAAGACGAAGGAGATGTATATGACTCCATAGAAGATATATGGCCTGACTATCCCACAAAAGAAGATTTTCTTTTCGACGAGGAGGAGTATTAAATACTCCTGATAACCAAAAAGACAAACGTCCCGGAACAGAACTTTTAATCTGTACTGAGACGTTTGTCTTTTTACTATGTTTTTATCATTTTCACTTATATCTCTACTCTATAGCTCCTCATCTCTTTTCTACTGTAGAAACATGAAAAACATTATTCCACGGCTGTACCGTAGCTGTCTGTATATCTCCATTATTATACAACACCTCTATAACTTTCTGCACAGCACACAAGTTGCATCCATCACAGTGGTCAAAATGGTACTTTCCATATATATCCCCACATTTCACAGTTCCTTCTTGTTTTTTTAAAGCCTCAAAAACCTCCGCAGCCATCTTCTGGTGCAGTTTCTTGTCACCGCTGGCATACATACCAAGCGCCATGATTGCACCACTCAAAGCGCCACAAGTACCCTCTGAAAAGGTGTGCCCTATACCTCCAGAAAATGAGTCTGACAAACTTCTAAGCTGCCGTTCGCTATATACTGTACCGCCCAGCGTGGCGCAGATGGCTGTAAGTGACAGCGATGCACAACCATAGTGCTGACCATATCGTGATACAAGCTGTCGCTTAACCTCTGCCTTCAGCGAATCCAGTGATTGGTGTTGACTTGTTGCCTGAAACACCGACGGATTAGCATATCTTACAGAATCTATATTTACAGCAAGCCTTACCGTATCGATATTCACATCCGCCGCCAGTGCCTGTGCTGGCAGGAATCCCGTAAGTGCCATCAGCATATTTCCTTTCATAATCCTTACCTCATTTAATTTATTTACACTCAACTTTCTGAAGTAGTCAAGTAGACAGTAGTTAAGTAGTTAAGACAATACAGAATACCTCAGCATGAGCCTTGGTTCGTCAATAAACAGCAAATAGCCAGGGTAATGTCTTAACTCCTTTACTTCTTTACTCCTGAAGACTAAGAAGTTGAGTACAAGCGAAACTTAAATAATTAACGTTTCTATGAAAACCTTTGTCTTTCCGCAGCCCCTGCCCCTGTGCCTTTATACTTGCTCTTTGCCTGATTATAGGTATAACGCAAGGTCAGTTCGACATAACGGCTGTCCCGTTTGTTCTGGTTCGTAAGGACAACCTTTTCTGAACGTAAAACCGCACGCTTTTGACTATAAAAGAGGTCATAACCCGCCAAGCGTATGGAAAGGCAATCATTGAGGAACGTCTTGGTAATGCTGGCATTTGCATGCAACGTGACATTGTCTTTTTCCACATTATTTTCGTTACCCTTACTTATAAGCATAAGTGTCATTTCAGCACTAAGTGACTTAGAGAACTTGAACGTGTTGGCAGACTGTAACAAACACAACGGCTTGTTCATACGCTGAACAGCATCTGTGGTTTGCAGCGTCATCCACTGCTTATACAGCAATACCATAAACTGAGGATGCCACAAGCCTACGTTTGGAGCATAGCTTATAGAGGCATTGACAGCCTTCAGACTGTGATAGTTGCTGCGCGACATTACAGATACGGCAGGATTATCTTGCAATGGCTCCATCCAGTAGAATATAGCATCACGGGTGTTACTGTATCTTACCTTCGCTGTCCACCTCTTCCATATAGCCTGTGCCTGCAGAGTATTTTCTATAGCAGGCTTCAGATAACAGTTGCCTTTCTGCAACGTAAACTGATTGATATAATACACCGCCTCGCTGAGGTCCCTGTAAGACGGCCTGCTGATGCTTACTCCATAACTCAGCGTGCCGCTGACCTGTCCCATTTTGGTTTGCAGTGATAAATGCGGAAAGAAATGGTTGTATGTGCGACTCTCATTATTCTGTAAGACACCATTATCGTAATAGTCGTCATGGTTGTGCTCATAACGCACCCCGGCACTGACGGAGCCGAAACTCAACGGATGTGTATACTCCACAAACGGTGCCACGGTATAATTTCGCTGAGTAGTGTTGCTCGACTTTATATACCCTTCAGGGTTTGTGTTCACCTGCTCACGTTTCGTATTGGTATATTCCGCTCCAAATGACAGGTTGCCGCCCATAAGTGGATGAGCGAACACAAGCTTAGTTGCCCACAAGGTTGACTTGCTCTTGCTTCCGATAGTAAGTGTGCGGTCACTGTGCTCATCGTTCGTTTCTTGATAAAAGCCGTCGTTAGAACGGTTGTTATGCCACCAGCTGGCGTTGAAATCCATGCTCCACCCTGCTACCTTACCGCTATAGTAGGCACTGAGTTCCTGAGTAGGTTTGTCATAGTATTCAAAACGTCCTGTATTTTGCGTATTGTCATACGGCTGTCCGTCTTTCATGACAGCAGAGCTGAAGTTCACTCTCTCGTCCTTGTGTGGAAAATGCGTCCACACATATCGAACCCCCAAAGAATTATCCGCATCAATTACATAGTTCAATCCCGCATTTGCCCGTATGGAATGTATGTCAAAAGTATTGTTTGTCTTCTCCTTCAACTGCCACAACGTACCAGCATCAGACACTTGGTTCAGCTCACTTTTATCATAGTTTGTCTCTTTCATGAAGCGGAACATTCCGAACACATCAACTCCTTTATGACGATAGTTCAGACTGAATTGCTCATCTATGCCAGTATTGCAAGACTGTCTCAACACAAGTTTTTCATCCATACTCAGCCCCTCACCCTGCCTGCGCACTGTTTTTATCTGCACCACTGCAACAACAGAGGCATCATACTTCGCTCCTGGATTGGTTATCAACGTAATGGCAGCTATGTCCTGCGACTTCAACTGACTCAGCTCCGCATTATCCTTTACCAACCTTCCATCTATATAGAATACCGGCTCACCGTTTCCAAATAAGTTGTATTTGTCATTGTCAACCTTATACATACCAGGTATGTGACGTATCACATCATCTGCCGTGCCTGCCTGACTCAGGAATGTGCCACTCACGTTTATACGCACCCCCTCATGTGTAAGTTTGTATACAGGCACATTACCATTTACGACAATCTCACCAAGTTGTTGTTCTTTAAGTGCCCTCTCTATGCTTAGTTGCAGAGAGTCGACAGGCTCTTTGTTGATTGCAAAAGCAGAGATACTCACCATTGACAACATTATGGTACACTTTGTTACAATATTCCTCATTGAACGCACTAAATTTGATGAAAACACAAAGGGAGCCATATAGCACGAATGCCGTTATGGCTCCCATAAAAGAAAAACCTTTGATTAATAGATCTTATTACTTCTTTCCGTTTGGAAAGGGATTGAAACTACCGCGAACAATGCGGTGCTCAAATGTCTGCGTGTCCTTGAAGAGGTTGTACATTGGACAGATACCTTCAACGCGGTTGAGCCACTCCTTGATCTTCTCGTCGCTCTCTGGCGTGAGCGTGTGGAGGGTGTAGCGCACGTTCTGCAGTGCTATAGACTCCTTCTCGTGTCCCTTGCGACCTGCCACAGGATTCCATTCAGCCTGTACGGTGAGTGATACTGAGTCAACATCGAGGTCAAGTTCTGCAGCCTGTCCCAATGATATGTGAGTGATACAGGTACCGAGGATGCCAAGTACACCTTCTATTGATGTCATACCTACGTTTGTACCGCCGAGATACTCTGGGTTGTCGTGAAGGATGAGGTACTTGTCATTGACTGTAAGCTGACGCACGCCATTAGGGAATACCTTAACCCATGGACCACGTGGCTCGCGCTTTACAGTGCTGCGCTCACGATTGCGACGCTGTGCAGCGGTGTCATTCTTCAGAGCTTCCCACTTTGCGCGGCTTGCCAATATGGCCTGGCGCTTGCCGTGGATGTACTCACGCAGTCCTTCAAGTGTTGCGCCTTCCACTTTCTTCTCACGTGGAGACCACTTATGGTCGATGGTAAGCTGAGGTGTCACGGCCTGCTTCACGAGTGTTGCCACTACAGAGTTCTGCTCTGCCAGCTGTGCCAGCTTCTCCAGTTCTGCATCAGATGCTGGAGACTCGATATAGAGTGTGTAGAGGAAGTTACGTGGATAAGACACGCGACCTGTAGGCTCCTTATCTGGGCGACCATGTATCTCAATTGTCAGTGAGTCGATGTCTATACCGAGCAGCGCTGCCTGGTTGAGGTAGCTGTCGGCAAGGTCAGAGGCAAACACTGCCTGTGCCGTAGTTGGTGTGTCAACACCTGAATCCTGTCCACCATGGCTCTGTCCGCAGTCACCTATATATTGGAAATTACGTATTCTGAGCTCACGAATGCCAGAGCGGTTCTTTGCTACCACGTTTGCTGTTATAGTTACCGGCTTGAGGTCCTTTGCACCGAGTGCATTCCATGCCTCAAGTGCAACCTTGCGCTTCTTCAGGTGGTCGCGCAGTGATGGAGCGTTCTGCTCAAGCTTATGCTTCGTGGCGTCAGAGCGGAACACGTCAAGTGGTCCCTGTGCCTGTGCCGCAGTACTAATTGACAGAGCGGCTATTGCTATTGCTACTATATTATTCTTCATATTTAATTCTTCAAAATGTTTTTATTAGAAATAAACCTTTACTTTTAACTTTTAACTCTCAACCCTCCGCTCGGCACTTGCGATGCTTTCCTTGCGCTCCGTGAGTGCTCAGGCGCATAGCGGAGTCCAAAGGCCGCAGACCGACTAAAAGAACCCTCATTACTTCTTCTTCACTCTTACGATCTTGTGCTCGAAGGTCTGTGTGTCCTTGAATACGTTGTACATTGGGCAGACAGCCTCTGTCTGATCAATCCACTTACGTATTACTGAGTAAGGTTCTGGTGTGGTCACATACAATATTACACGCAGGTTCTGTGGTGCGATAGACACATTCTCGAAACCTTTGCGACCGGCACGTGGATCCCACTCGCCTTCTACCTGCACGCGGAGCGAATCAATGTTAAGGTCGAGCAGTGCTGCCTGTCCTTCTGAGATGTGCGTCAAGCAGGTGCCAAGCACGCCGAGTGCATTCTCACGTGAGGTAAGACCGAGGTTCGTACCACCGAGGTATGCTGGATTATCGTGCACGATGTGGTACTTGTTTGATATCGTCAACTGGCGCACGCCGTTAGGGAACACCGTAGCCCACGGCCCCGTTACCGGACCTTTGCGCTCTGTCTGCGGTCTGTTCTTTGCAGCTTCCTGTGCCGCGAGCTTAGCCTGTCGCTTGCCGTGGATATACTCACGCAGTCCGGCGAGTGTGGCACCTTCCACCTTACGCTCTGGCGAAGAGTGCTTATACACTATGTTTACCGGTACCGTAACAGCCTGCTTGATAAGGTTCACCACTGATGAGTTTTCCTCTGCCAACTGTGCCAAGCGCTCCAACTCTGCGTCAGATGCAGGTGAATCGATATATATGGTGTAGAGGAAATTGCGGTTGTACTTCACACGGTTTGTAGGAACCTTGTCTGGCTGACCGTGTATCTCTATTGTCAGCGAGTCGATGTCAATTCCCGCCAGTGCGGCCTGGTTAATGTAACTGTCGGCAAGATCTGATGCAAACACTGCCGCCGCCGTAGTCTGTGTCTCCACGCCTGCATCCTGTCCGCCGTCGCCATATCCACAGTCGCCTATATAATGGAACTCACGCACTCGCAATTCGCGATAGCCTGCACGGTTCTTTGCCACCACGTTGGCTGTCAGCGTTACGGGTTGCAGTTCGCTTGCCGGTATGGCATTCCATGCCTCGATGGCAACTTTACGCGCCTTCAGGTGATCACGCAGCGAAGGAGCATTTTTCTCAAGTACCGCCTGCTTCTTTGCAGACTTGAATGTACCCAGCACTCCCTGTGCATTTGCTCCGCCCAATGCAAGAAAGAGTGTTGCTGTAAGGATAATGGATTTGCTTGTTCTTTTCATCCTGAATTTCTCCTTTCTTTTTTAATTTTATTTATGTTTGTTTTTATTTTTCTATATCATTGCGTGTCAATCAAAGATTGGCGCATGTCTCTGATTTCCGAGTGCTTCCTCGCATGAAGGAAATAGTGCGTGTCAATCATAGATTGGCGCACGTCTATGATTTCCGAGTGCAAAGTTACTATGTTTTCCCCTGCTCCACAATCCCACGTATGAGTGATTTCATACACCATACTTATGGTATGCGAAGCAGCTACATACTATTAAAATCATTCACAAAATGGTTTGCGTATAAACAAGAAAAAGGCAAGAAATGACATATTGTTCATTTCTTGCCTTTTTCCTTTCTGTGTTCTAATGTCAAATTATTTGAACTTCGCCGTTACGCGCTCTATGCGACCGGTAAGAGTCTGAGCACGCGTTACGAGGTTGTATATAGGACAGCCTTTCTCTGTATCCTCTACAAGTTGACGTATTGTCGCCTCATCACGCGGACTGCTTACCACTACACGCATCTTGATATTTGTCGGATATAGCGGAGTATTCTCAAACCCCTTACGACCTGCACGTGGGTCAAACTCTGCCGTGAGCGAAACCTTCAAGGTATCAAGTGGCACATGGTTACGCGCCGCCGTGCCCTCCGCCACATGAGAGAAGCAAGAACCGAGCAAACCGATATGTGCCTCCACAGCTGTAGCACCGAGGTCATTACCGCCGAATATCAGTGGATGATCTTGTATTACACGGTGGTGTCTCACCTGTATCACAGTCACGCCGGCTGCGGGGTTGATGAACGCCGATGGTCCGTCAGGACTAAGATAGCTGTCACTCTGTGCTGGGGTAAACTCATTCTTACGAGAGTAAGGATAGTCGAAAGCATAACCGCCAAACTTGCTACGGTCAGGACGCTGTCCGCTCTCACGCAGTTTCTTGTTTCCTTCGCCTTTCTTTATCTCCCACTCTATGAACTCACGCAGTCCCGGCTGATATGTAGGCGGTATCTCCAGATTCTCTGGTGTACGAGTGTACTCAATGGTTGTCTCTACCTTGTTTGCCTGCAGTGAGAACTGATACAACGGTGAGTTTTTCTCTGCAAGCAGTCGAAGTTCCTCAAGTTGTGCGTCAGAAGCAGGAGAATCTATATATATAGTGTAGTTTATACCCCAGTCTCCTATGCTGCGTCCAGTCTGTTTCACATTGACCGCAAGCGAATCTATGGCAATGCCCTTGATAGCAGCCTGCGTAGCATAGCTGTCTATTATGTCGCCCGCGATGGCAGCTATCACATGGTCAGGAGTACCTATACCGAGGTCGAAACCACCGTTGTTATAACCGCTGTCATTAAGAAACTGATGCTCACGTATGATTACATGACGTGTTCCTGCACGCTGCTCAGCCGTAGCAAAGGCCTTGATAGTCACTGGTTGCAACGCTGATGTCGGTATGGCGAGCCAGTTGTTAACGGCCGCTTTGCGACGTTTGAGGAAATCACGAAATGAAGGTGCGCTCTTCGTTGCTTTCTTATACCATGAGATATCAGTTACGGCCTTGTTAATACGTTGATCGTTTTGCTGCGCACTGACGGCTGTAACAGCCGCTGCGGCTATTATGGTTGAAAAAAGTATCTTCTTCATTTGTAAAGTCTTGATTTTTATTTATTATTATACTATATATCTCCCCCCCTCTTTCATGCACAAATATATTTATTCTCTTCCCTTGTATGGGTTCTGTGTTATCGTTGAGCCGTCATATCCATAGTTCTGCCAAAGGTTAGGATTTATCTCTCGCTGTGCCTGTGGTATAGGGAAACGGTAATGACGGAAATCCACGCTTTGCTTGTTAAACTCAGGATACTCTGTAGCAAGTCTTGAGTTCTTTATTGTCTTTACGAGTATTTTCCAACGCTTGAGGTCAAGCAAATGCTTCTGCTCCAGCGTAAACTCCCATGAGCGTTCCTGTATTATTGCATCACGGAATCCCTCGTAATCCAGTCCAGCCTCAAGATCATGCGCCTGAGCGTCACTACTGTTGATATCTTCGCGGAAAGCACGACGACGTACTTTGTTGAAGGCATCGTAAGCCTCTTGATTCGGAGCACCGTCACGCTCGTTGATAGCCTCGGCAAGCACGAGATACACCTCTGCGAGGCGAATAACCTGACGGTTCATTGCACGGTCTGACGCACTTGTCTCTGGTGTGTCATGATCTATGTACTTGTTGAAACGTGAATATCCAGACTCCTTGATGCCATCGCCGTCGTTATCAAAATAGAAGTGGAAGTAGCTGTTTGTTGATGGACGCCACAACGAGTCGGCTATGGTCACATCCTTACGCTGATCACCCTCTATATATGAGTCACGCAAGGAATTATCCGGCCCCGGTGCTATATGTGGCAGTGACACGCTGAAACCTGTAGAGAAGGAGCAGTGGCACAAATGGTTATTACCTGAAGCGTCACCGTTTCGTGTAGAAGAGCCAAGATAGAACTGTATGGCGAAGATGCTTTCCTTACCATTGCGGTTCTTGTTGTCCCAGTTCTTTACGAAATCCTCCTCCAGCTCATACTGACCTGACTCTATCACCTTCTTAGCATACTCTACCGACCTTGAGAAGTATTAATGACGCTGTGCATCGGTAAGGTCATCATCCACCTGTGCCCATGTAAGATAAACCTTTGCCAGTGCGGCATTAGCTGCACCACGTGTAGCACGACCTATATCTGTTGACGCCAATTCGCTACGCTCTGGCAGACGGTTGGCTGCGTCCTCAAGATCGTTTACAATCTGCTGATACACTTTCGTCTCTGGCTCACGCACTGCATTCTTACCACCCCCCACAGTAGTAACGACAGGCACTGGTCCCCAGAACTGCACAGCATAGTTAAGGTAATACGCACGAAGGAACTTCGCCTCGCCTATTACCTGAGAAGCCACCTGTGGTGAC
>Ga0247611_10004525_pt1 | contig 19198 bp, 21 predicted proteins | sample 177DNAGHGhighgp2_FD_192422 | JGI IMG/M metagenome (GOLD analysis project Ga0247611, IMG submission 192422) | Sheep rumen microbial communities from Palmerston North, Manawatu-Wanganui, New Zealand - 1770 DNA GHGhigh gp2 | ecosystem: Host-associated > Mammals > Digestive system > Stomach > Rumen... | reverse complement strand
CTCATAATGGTGAGTGGTATCTTCCAGCAATGGGCGAACTTGGATATACAATAGCATCATTTGATGATATAAATGCTAAAATTGCAGCCGTTGGTAATGATAATGGAGTTCAGTTGGATGGCGCTTACTGGTCGTCTACCGAGTATAGTGAGGACTATGCTTGCTACTTGCCTATGTTCAATGGCAGCGTGAACTACTACGATAAGGACATCAACCGCTATGTTCGCGCTTTCTTGGCTTTATAATCTTTTAAACTTTACTGTTCTACCTCTGTAGTAACAAGAGGTAGAACAGTAATTAAACGACTTATATTTTGTACATCCAAAATACAGAGCATAACAATAAAGGGGGCTACTTCGGTAGCACCCCTTTTTTATTTTAAGTACTATGAAAATAATAACATACAACATTGATGGACTCCCAGAGTCCTTAAATTTAAACGATCTCCCTTGGATATTTAAGCCAATAGCATGGATATATAAGCTAATTAAGGGTACAACAACCATAAAAATAAACGATAACGCCAACAAGCTCGCAGATACTTTAAAAATAGGGGGGTTACTACACAACTCTAAAGCAGATATTATAGCTCTCCAAGAGGATTTTAACTATCATTACGAATTAACCTCAATATTACCAGAATATACAACAGGTACGTATACTGGGGGCTTTGATTTGCATAAATTATTCTCCAACGTAGACTGGATTTCACGCTTCCCATTACCCCGATTTAAAGCAGATGGACTAAATATACTATCCAACCCAAAAACAACTAAAATAAGCGAAGAAAAAATCGTAAAATGGGATAAATCAGCAGGTTATTTTGCACACGCAAACGACGCATTAACTCATAAAGGCTTTAGATACTATAAAACTACTATAAATGGGGTAGAAATAGACGTATATATAGTACATATGGATGCTGATTTTTACAAACAGAACCCAGATATATCTAAAGATATAAAAGCACGTAAATCTCAACTAAAACAACTAGTAGATTTCATCTTAAATAACACCAAAAATAACCCAGCAATCATCCTCGGAGACACTAATTTAGACCCTATATACAGCTGGGATGAAGAAACCCTACAACAATACCTATTAGACCCAATAAACGCGTCAGAAAGCCTTAAAATAGAGGAAATAAAGCCTAAAAATAGGGTAGATGTAGATAGAATTTTTATCATAAATAATACTAAAGCTAATCATTGTTTAGAAGGAGTGGATTGTTATTTTGATGAGGATTTTAAGGGGTTATCAGACCATTACCCACTTGTTGCAGAAATAAAAATTTTTTAAAATTTTTTGTTTTGTGAGTGTAAAAACGGGAAACTGTAATATGTTACCTCCCGTCCCTTCGTCGGAAGGATAAGCACCCCCATATCCATCCGTCGGAATAATCAACCAATGCTACGCATTGAGCAAAATAACACAACTATGGTTACGATCAACATTAATGAGGTTGGCGTCAAATATGGCGCCAGCCTTGCCTCGTCCCACGGGACGCAGGCCATAACAGTCCTCGAAAAGAGCGAGGACAGTGTATTGTTTGTTTCCGCATCAGGCAAAATGGTGCGGGCAAAGTTATCTGACGGTGAAGTTTTATCAGACTTCATCGTAGTTTATGACAACGTGCTGCTTCGGTAGCACGTTGTTTTTTTTATGTCTAATTTAAAACCCAACGATATGAAGATCAGCAATTTAACATTTGCAGGCATCGTACATGTGCCTGCATTAAAGAATGCGGATTTGTCCGCAAGATACGAAACCCACGCAATTGGTGGGGGTGAATGGTCCATTGAAGTATATGGACCGAATGGAGAATTCCTGAAGGAGTTTGTAGGCTCCAACGGGACACGTCCAGGCGAAGAGGCAACAGACCTCTGGGTCGAGGTGTCCGAATGGGAGCAGGAAGTTGCTCGTCCTGCACATAGCTACAAAAACTACACAGCACCAGACGGTGCTACTGGCAGCATCTCTTTCTTCCGTCGTGAAGTTGAGAGAGGACGGCTGCATGGATGTGTAATAATCTTTTAGCACAAGCCCTGAGTTAATTGCTCAGGGCTTTATTTAATCAATTTTTGTTTGAAATCAATTCAAAACAACAAAATATATGACAGTAGAACATGTGAGCATTAAAAACACCGAATATGGCAGACGTTTGGATTGTTTGCTCGATGGCAGAAAAGCCACATTTTGGTCTCCAGCTACGCAATTTATTGTATTGTGTGGTGCAGCATGCATACTTAAAACTACAGCAGGAATTTTTGATACTGCTAAAGTCTTGGAAACATTACGCCCAAACCAATTTCCACGTGCACAACGTAAAATCCAGCCGCGTTAAAGGCTGGACAGTCGAGGGAAGATATGAAAAGTCTTCCCTTTTCCCCTTTCCCCGTCGGGATTATCTTCATAGAGCGCTTGCTTGTCGGGATTATCGTCCGTTGCTACGCAACGAGAGGAAAATGAATTCTCATATGTCAAATTAAATAAAACCCTAAAGAACATGAAGTATCTAGCTACGAATGTCCGTATCTTCACGGACACAAACTCCAGGGGAGAATACCACTGGATGTCAATGAATCTATTCAACGATGCTAATCCAAAGGCTAATCCATCTCGTCTGCCGACATACTACATCACTCTTGATGTGATTGTCGATGCATTCTTGAAATGCAAAGACGCATTGAGCAAAGATGAAAAGGGCGATTGGCTCAACGTTGACATGTCCAAAGTTCCTGACGAAGGAGAGACAGCACATCATCTTCAAGATGTGCAGCCTGAGATTGTTGCTCTCGATGGCTATTATCAGCCAATATACAGGAGAGCGTACACTGACTCTAAGAACACAACTCATCCGAAGGGTAGTGTCAGAGTTGGCTCAAACGGACTGCCATTGCCAGCCGTCAATCAGCTGAAGGTGTACGTTCAGTATTATCTTGGCGACGCGATTGTAGACGGTCAGAAGGTCACGAGGTATTTCCCAGTTGAGACAGCCTACGACATTGCAATGGGCGTGTTGTCACGTTCGTATCGAAAGGTGCAGCAAGTTGCACCTGTGCCAAAGGCCGAGGAGCCTGAGCCTGAGCCTGAGGACGATGCTGAGAAGAAAGCAGCTGAGCGTGCTGAATTGGAAGAACGTCTCAAAGCTCTCGGTTAACAAAATGCCTACCACGTGAAAGCGTGGTGGGCTATTAATAAATGGCCCTTTCACCAAAATATTGGCTTGAGAAACCAATGAGGAGAAAAGCACTGCCAAGTCTGTCTTATGTAACACTTTGGAAAAGCCCAACTAAGAGAGGAGGCTTTCGACAGAAACTAGCAGTGCTTTCCTCATTGGTTTTAGGTAGCAATCGAATAAGCCTTTTACTATCAATTGCAATCATGCATATTGTCGTTAGAATAAAGCAGCGATGCTATAAAGTGCACTCCTTTAGAAAGATAGATAGATGAGATTTCTTTATAAACCAAAGAGGTTATGTAGAGCGATACTACTATAAAGAACGCAGAGGGCTATGAGTAGGTTGTGTTAGACTGAAAATAGATAAGTACCAATTGTAATGCAGGAAAAAATTGGGAAAATTCCTCATAACTACTGCTCTGCCTTCCAAAATTAATAACACTTAATTAGGATAGTAAATGTGCCTATGCATTTATGATAAGGTAGTATATAAAGGCCAATAAAGACTAATAGGCTAGTTGTGCAGGGAATTTGGGCTTATAACTGCAATAGTTGACAGTATAGAATAACTGTACAAAGCGCTGAGAATGGTCTTAGGCGTACAAGGAGAGTGAAGGCCTAGTCTCTCCAACCCTATCCTATCTTTTCATCTTTTGTGAAGGAGTTTTTCGATTTTCGCCTCGTTTGGGTTAATAAGGTAGCTAAAGAGAATGGAGTAAACTCTGACTAATGAGGTCGCGGACTTTATAGCGTGGCGGCTCGGAATAGACGAGCAATTTTAACTCAATAAATGAAGTATGAAAAAAGACTATTAATTTCGTTCACTGATAAATAGGTGAGCACATATTAAACTCCAAAAGAACCTATTGAGATAGCAAGTCTTGCCTTATAACGCCAATGAAAAAGGCGTGCCCATATTTTAGTGCTAAAGGAGATACTACTATCCAATAGTTATTATTGTTGGCAGTCATAGAGTTTGGTAACGATGTAACCCAAACCACTGTAGTGACACGAACGCATCGCACGAGAAGGAGTGAAAGAGTATTAGACTTGGACAACTTGGAAGATAGTGAGGTCGAGATAACTAATAGGGCTTGAGTAACTCGCTTCTCATTTCTTGTTTGAAATCAATTCAACTAAAATACAATCAAACTTATGAGCGGAAATAAAAAGTTTAGTTTAAAGAAGGACTATTTATTCGGAGTGATAATAGTTCTATCATGTATGCTTCTATGGATGGCAGCATCAATTGTGGGGTCCTAAGTGGCCCCACTCCAATAGATTATTAATTAATCAAAATATATACATATGAGTACACAAACACATCAACAAGAGGTAATCATACAGGGCAAACTAGGCATGTTGATTACAGTACGCATCCTGAATGCATCTAACAAATGCATTGCGTCAACCACAGAGTTCCATGCTTATCAAAAGTAGGAACTTTTTAATAGTACTCATATCTCACAAACTTATAGAAGTTATGTTGAGCGATACAACTGTGAGAACCCCATTCAATCTTTAATTGTCCATATTTATTGTACTGCTTGTACTGTTTGTTTGTTTTTATTATCTGTGAAGATGATAAGAACAACGGCCCTATTGTTTGTGAAAATAGTAGGGTTTTAATTGAGTTTCCGCACAAAACTATATATAGAAACATACCACTATGCGAGTCGTAAGGTGCAATCTGGTAAGTCGAGGTATACCCAAATTATAACTCGTGAGTCAGATTATAGTTTCAAACCTAAGCTTCTCTGGGTTAAGTGAAAGCAAAATGTCAAATTAAATATCAAAGTTATGACAGAAAACAATTCATCTGACGTTCTATTATGGCTCATTGGGTCAGCAGTATTCTGGTTAATAATTTTGTTGTTTCTAATTAGTTATTAAGATGGAAAAGAAAGTAAAAACTCCACCTCCATGTGACAGAAAGTATAAACTTTTCTACAAAGATGGAGGAGCGACAATGTTAATTGCAAAGAATATGACATATTCTGGCGCTCTTTTCCTTTCCAAGTTCATCAAAAAGTACTTGGAAAATCATAATACTAAGTTAGAAGGAACATTCTTAAAACCAAAGAAATGATACTAACAGTAGAACCAAAAGTAAAGAAAGCATTTGTTGATATTTTAAGAGAAATCCAAAAAGAAAGACAGATAAATCTCGTATCAAAAAATGCAGTTTCAATCGATGAAGTCATCGAACACTTGCGCAAACAATACAACATTGTAATATACAATGATGTAGAACCGTTTGTTGATCCTCTTCACGAAGGACATATTGTGTATCAATATAGTTCAAAGTGGTGTAATCTACGTGATGGATGGAATGGAAGAGTATACATTGCAAGAAAGATATTCAACCATAACCCAAATCTCGCTAAATTCCAAATTGTAGAAGAAACTATAAAATGGATGATTAACAACAAAGAAATCTGGAACCCAAACAAAAATTGAATAAAACAATGGTACAATTAAACGATCATCAAGATCCACGCAATGATTTATTCCCAATACTATGGATTATCATTGCATCGGTGCTCCTTTTAATAGGGGCAAGTAGGTGTCATGCACAACGTGTAGACACTATTTTGTGTAAAGTAAACTGCATACAAGAGTATGTACATGTTCAAAAGAACAACAAATCTCCAAAAGTATTTGCAGTATACAAAGATGCACAAAACGATATATCTGATTTAATTCCTGTATCAAAATCAGTATATGAATATATCGTACAATGTGATGCTCATGGAATAGAGCCTCATCTGGGGATTCGCCTGAAAAATGGTCAAATAACAAGTATTGTCAGATACAAACCAACTTATGTAAGGAGGAATAGACGATGAAAAAAGGACAGTTTATCAGGAGAGTAACATTTGACGGTACTCCAATAGGAGGATATCTTCAGGTAATAAAAGGAGGAAAAAACCTCATTTATGCAAAACGCATAGGTTGTGATTTTGAAGATATTATTCAAAAGCAAAGAGCAGTTGTAGTAAAAACAGCAGATTTAGTGCTGGAAAGAGAAATTCTTGAACGTATTGCGGCAGGAAGGCAATGGACTATAACGCATGAAGTAACATCAAAGTGGAAAAGAATAATCGAATCTTCTCCAGAATTGATAAAACTTAGAGATGTGTGGGGAAACAATTGCATCTATAAAATAGAAGATGCTTACTACACATTTTACCATAATACCAAGATGATAAGAATCGTTTTAGGTATAAAACTCATTTGAACTTTTGCATCATAATTTCAAAAATTTATTATAAACACTGTGGTTCGTGAGAATAGCAGTATTTTCATTACATGTATAGAACTCACCGGACTGCAGGAAACCTCAAGGCCTACCAGTTGTTGAACTCTTTAACTAGTTTATAAGAGTGTAGTGTAAACTGTGAAGGCAACTAGCTCACAGGATCAACAACCAATGAGGAGAGGGTACATGTATATGTTGTGGTGTGAATAGAGCATGGAGTCTATTATTCATACCGTATTTTTGAGTATTTTTTAGAGAAAAATGCTAAAGCTGATATATAAAGAGCTCAGCCGAGTTGGGTGACAAGGCCCACAAAAGAGAGGCACGCCTCGCATACGGTTTGCGAGAAACTCAGCCTCACCCACAGTCGTGGCCAGGAACGTAGACACCTGACATGCGTATGCCGAAAGTGCAACTGTGGGGACAAATGTCCGAGGAGGTGAGTACATTGTACATGGAGGGACGCCTGTCGCTAGGGAAATTATGACAGAAACGCTGTAGGACATTTGATTTCGTAGCTCAGTTGGTAGAGCACAGCACTTTTAATGCTGGGGTCCAGAGTTCGAATCTCTGCGAAATCACAGCCAATGTGTGTTTAGGTTTAGGTTTGCTTAATAATTGCTTTAATTACTTTTCAATTGGTATTTTAGTTATTTGACTGAGGTAGACAGTTCGTGAGAATAGTTTATCTCAAAGTGGTCCATTCGTCTATCGGTCAGGACGAGAAACTTTCGATTTCTAGAGAGCAGTTCGACTCTGCTATGGACTACATCAAAGGTTTTTTCCAAGTTTTCCTTAAAAACTGGACATTAAGTAATATATTATTTAAAAAATGTTATCAAAACATCAAACAAATGAAAAATTTTCTTCTAATCGTTGCACTAGGACTAGCAGTCTTTTGTGCAATTGTTGCATTTGCAACACACTCGAAGGTAGATAAGATTGAAAAATCTTGTCTAGACACTACGACTGTTCTGAAATTGAGCAAGTCGGAACCTACTTTTACATCTGTAAACGATGTATTACAGTATCAACAGGAATCTCTTCTCCAAATAGAAGTAGATTCTGTCTTTAATCAATTAGAACAGAAAACACTAATAGATGTGTCAACTGTACTATTGAATAAAGGAACTACATGTACTAAGAAAGCAATTGTTGATGAATTTCTCATGAATAAATCGGTATATACAAATTTGCCTCAGAATGCTAATAACGAGGTAAATGGAACTCCACCGAACAAAGCAGATTCTACCAACAATTCAGCAGTATATACGTCAGTTCAATACAAAGACACTGTAATCAACGGAAATGCTGCAAAAGCGGAAATCACAACTCGTGTAATACCTATAAATTAATAGCTCATGGATAAAACATTTGCAATAGTAGGTATCTACGAAGGAGTGGAGCCTGATCAAACAGAGATGGAAGTCATCCAAAACGTGTTAATGAGACTTGCTAAACGCGGAGACTCGAAAATAATTCTTCGTGTGTTAGACACAGATGATATTGTTCGTAACACTGTGGAAAGCGTTGTTCTACGCAGAGATAACATCGTTGCAGATCTTAAACAAGAAGATAATGTCACAGCAGCAAAGAAAGCGATGTTCATAATAAATGGACGATACGCAGATATGTTTGTCAAAGACAAAAATCTTGTAGGATTTGTAGCAGCACTAGCTACAGCAGTGACTTCAGCGAGAATCAACAACAACGATGACGAACTATTGCACGCAATAGACACCATCTTAATAGATGACTTAGCTTGCGTAGATGCAAGAACTCGAAATCGTTTTGGATTCTCGAAAGACGTGATTAGCGCTATAAAACAGGCATATATACCAACCTACCAGATATAGTACTATGTGTCATGGCGTAAAATCACAGAAACCAATATACAAAACGAGGCATAAAGATGCAATTCCGTACAAACGTGTTCAAAAGAACAAAGTACGAATTCATGTAATGGATGACTCAAAGTATAATTGACCCTTTTAGAGTTAGTTAATATAGTTTAAAAACAATTAAAACATTATCAAAATGGCAAAGAAAGAAGAAACAAAAGTTGCAACACCTGCAACAGAGAGTGAAGAAAATTTCGCAGTAAATAACCTTCTCACAGACAAGGCCGTAGCAGATGCTATGGAAGAAATCAAGAAGGAGAAGGACGAGAAGAAGCGAGATGCTGCAAAGCGTCTGATCTGTAGGGCAACCTACAAGAACGCGAAGACCCGTCTGAAGTTACGTCTTCGTAGACGCGAAGATGCAATTACAAAGGAGGAGCTCGAAGGTACCAAGGACCTTCTTGAGCGTGTTCTCGGTCAAGAGACTAAGATCGAAAACGGCTGTCTCGTTCCGACGGGAAAGAAGATAGCTAAAGATCAGACTCTCCTCACCGAAACACAGTACAAGGAGGAGATGGATAAACTCGCAAAAGAGATTTCAAAGAAGATCTCTGAGAGCGAGGAGATCTATAACAAGGAACTGGCAGAGCTCCGAAATTCCTATGAAGGGATGTATGTCTCTTGGTGGGAATAATTCATCAATCCAAGAGTCTTAGAACCATGGATATTGTAAACTTAGTTTATATCGGCCAAGCATGGCGCAAGCTTAAACGGTTTATAGAAATGAATTAACATTTTGCACGAGAGTCTTAGAACCAAGTGTGATGAATTAACAACGTAAGTACGTTGTATAAAATATACTTCATTTGATCAAATCACTGCAATGTGCGAGCCATGAGCCGGTGCTACTACTAGGAGACAACCCTAAGTGGGACGTAGACACTGCATTGTATATCAAAAATGCTGGTACCTCTGTTTATAAGAGTCTTAGAACCGCATAAATTATGTACAAAATAAGGCTTCAAAAAAATCCATTTTGAGACGTTTTTAAATCCTAAGTGAAATAGCTAATCACAAAGGTGCAGAAAACGCGTCAGAATGGCTTAAAATGGCCTTAAATCGAATGTTTTGACTGATCATCAAGACGTTCACAAGTAAGAATCTAAGCGTGTCCCAGGATAAACTGTTGGACGAGGGTTCGAATCCCTCCAGGTCCACAAAAGTACGTATATCGGTAGATATGCTACTCCTTGCGCGGTGCACCTTTGCCTCTACGTGTAAGCAATATGCTGAGTGTAAAGACGTGAGGATAACTGGGGCCTGACTGGATTAGACAGCAGTGGAAAGTAAGACGTTAAGCGCTTTGATATATAAAAATTAACTGGCAACATGAAAGTTGTTGACTATACGGGTCTCAAGGAGGCAGCGTAAAGTCGGTGTTCCCTACCTAAGTGAGGTGGTGTACAGGCACCCATACATGCCTGTGTAAGGTGACCGAATACCTATATTGATTAAGTTAAAAAACGTATCAATAATTTCGGTGGATAAGAGTGAATTAGTATAATGGTAGTACGCCATGGCGGTCAAAGCCGGGTAATATGGGTTCGAATCCCGTACTCACTCCCACGTCGTGAGACGGATATGGCGATCTCGGTGGAGATCCGCCCGTTTAGGTGATTGGTAGCTAGTCGTGAATAATAGTAGCGGCTAGCATAAGGACTCTTATCTCAGTTGGTTAGAGAAGCTGACTCATAATCAGAAGGTCACAGGTTCAAGTCCTGTAGGGTCCACATATACTTATGATATGAAAAAGAATACTAGTTACAGAGAGGTATTACGAGATCGTATACCAAAAGTTGTAAATCACGCGTTAACTTGGTGCAAATCTAAAGAACGGTGGTTGGATCATGTGTATTATCGCTTTATCAATATTTACGTAAGTAAAAAGGAGCGATATAATGCTACAAAAGTTGTACTTGGATTAAGAGAAGTAAAGAAAAAGAATTCTTCAAAAGTGAAGATCCGAATGTACTTCAATTTTCATAGTACAATTGATTGGGACAATTTATCTAAAGCTGAAGAGTTGTATTGGACAGCTGTTGAGTCTTGGGTAACATGGTTCCAAAATAATCTCTTATGTGTACAGAACACGTACGACATCGATGTCACAATAGGAAAAGATGAGGATTATATCATAAACGAAATCAAATCCAGGTTCTGTTCTGAAATGGCACCAGATAAACAAGAAAAATTTGCAACGTTTCTTTATAAATGTGTTTCTGGTAACTAAATTATATGTATAGTGTATTTTCCAATTATTTTGAGCCTCTATTAGAGGCTAATGTTATTCGAACGAAACCTACAAAATCAAGTGAAATTTATGACCAGTTACGTATCGCATATAATCAAGGCGTAGAGGGTATATTAAATTGCACAAGACTAGTCGTTTCAAACTCTGAAGATGATGAAATTAATGATGAATTATTGTACACAATATGGAAAAATGTAGATTTACAAAAACTAGTTCAATGGATAAATAAAAACATCACCTTAAAAATAGGAATTGATGATTATCGAACGATAAACGTAAAACTAAGAATTTCCGCAGGCATGTTAAACAAAATCATGAACAATGGTGTTAACCCAAAATTGTGTGCAGAATTTCATTACAATTTGTCATCAAATGTACAGAATGAACTAAGTATTCTAAACACAGAAGACTTACCATTCTAGGGCTGACAACCTAATCTGGATTGGTATTCCAGCAGCCCGCCAAGCGTTTCGGTTACGCAAATAGGAGTGACACCTTAATAAACCGATAAAATTGTTGATTATGAAGAATCCTAGAATCTCTAACGACGAAGTTAGCTTAATCAAAAGAGCTCAAGCAGGTGATGAATCTGCCTTTAATACGCTTTATAATAAGTACTACAAATATGTACTTAGCATTGTCCTTCGTGTTATACACGATAATGACATTGCTCAGGATGTTGCTATAACTGTTTTTGTTAAAGCGTATGAAAATCTCTCAGAGTTCAAAGACTATTCATCATTTGGTGGATGGTTGAGAACTATTGCTTATCGCTGTGCTGTTGATTATTTACGTGAAGTAAAACGTGAAAAAGAGGTGCCTCTTGAAGATGTCCGACTAACGTCTTCTTGTATACTTGATGGGGAATTTGAAATAGTCGATAGAATTACCAAGAATCAAGTTATTAGCGAGTTTAAAAAACTTTCTAAAGATCACCAAAGAATTTGCGAATTATTTTACATAAAAGAATTAACAATACAACAAATAAGCCGAAAGCTTAGAATTCCTGAAGGAACTATTAAGTCAATATTATCTAGAGTTCGAAAGCGATTAAGAAAACAATTTAAATAAATCGTTATGACTTTACTTTTTGTTTTGCTAGGATTAGCAATCATCATCTGTATCGCAAGGTACAATGAGAACGACTCTTTGTTCTGGAAATTACTCGTGTCATTTATCGGTAGTTTTGCAATAGCAACTGCTGCGTACACGATATTGAACGAAGATGAAAGTGATAACGACCTTGTACAGGTGTATCCCACACAGGGGTTGATGGCAACATCGTACGCACATTTACCAATGTGTTGTACATTAACAGATGTATTGTCGTTAACACCCGTTGGCACAAACCAGAAACCTGTGAGTCAGGAATATACACCTGTACTAAACAAGGTTGTGAACACTTTTAGTAAGGTCTTGCCAGTAGCGCGAGATCAACCTCAATTCTTTAAATACTTTGATACATCATGACTGATTAATGTATCATAAGTTAGCCTTAGGAAAGTAGTTTGGGCAACTACAAGTAATTAACAATTAAAATGACATTATCAAAATGGCAAAGAATAATAAAGACAAAAAGCCGACACCCAAGGTGGAGGCTGCTCCTACCTCAAATGGTAAGGACAAAAATACTGTAGAAGTGCTGCAGACAGGGGATTTCATGAAGAAATTAACTGATAATGGCACAGGAACTGCTGGACTTAGTCCTGACGGTACAGTATTGGCCTTGAATGGCCTCAAGAGTATGATTCATGACAATCCTCGCGCAGCAGAGTATTATGGATTGTCAGACGATCAAGTTAAGAACTTCAACAAGCTTACTGTTGCTGGATTTGCAACTGTGCTCGCAATCGAGATTGTAGACGGTAAGAGCAAGTTTGCTCAGAAGATGCTGGCTAATCAGATCGAAGCAGTCAATGCTATTTCAGAGTATACTGGAATAACTATTGACAAGAAGCTTCTGCCTGCACCTGATGCAAGTGGAGCAATCGAAGTTCCATCTGACAACATTAAGGTGTCTAAGGAAACTGAAAAGAAGATCAAGGAGGAGAAGAAGATTGCTGAAAAGGCAATAACTGATCCTACCAAGATTGAGAACGACGAACAGCTCAAAGCTTCGTTGGTAGCATTGTTGAGCGACATGAAGGAGGCTCGTCCATACGAGCGCATCATGAAAGCTATAATGTTCTACAATTCTTATTTGACCTTTCAGGCAAGTAAAGCAGAGAACAAAGATGAGGCTATTGCCGAAGTCAAGAAGCTTTCAACGGTGGATCTCTTTAGTAAGGTTACAGAGATTGCCGGACCTCATGTATACTCCCTTGAGGGAATATGCAAAATGTTGCGAGCTACTATTAGCAAGACAGGAAGTGTTATTCCGGCATTTTGTTTGTTCAGGAATGCATCCGCAAATCCAAAGACAAAGGTTACTCCTGATGATGCCATTGTCGCAGATATGCTGAAGGTGCTGATCTCTTGGAGTGCAAAGGCAGGCATCGAAGAGACAAACAAGCGAATAGCAACAGCAAATCGCACGATTGAGAAGAATCAGGACAAAGTTGGTGTCGTAAATGCTCAGAAAGCTCTCATTGAAAAGCTCAATGGCGACCTTGAGTACTACAACTCGTTTGTAGCAATAGTGAACGATCCAACGTTTGAGGTTGCTGACAACTATGACGAAGTGATTGAAAACAAAGATCACGAGCTTTACAAGAAAGTAAAAGCTGCTCATGACAATATCTTGAGTACATACTACAAGGATGTTGATCTGAATACAGTTGACGCGAAGACGTTGAACAACAACGTTAAACAGTATTGTGGAATAATCACGAACTTGTTCCGTGATCCACTTGCGCGTTCAATCGCTTATTCAAAGAGTGAGCTTTTGCCAATTCAAGTAGAAGAGCCAGAAGAAAAAAAATAAATGCGACTAACAAAGGCATGTTCACCCGATTGTTAGATCGCGTAAAAATGGCGTATAACCGCTTCTTCTGGGGTGATTAAACTATCAAAGTTATGAAAAAGCTAACAACAATGTTTTGTTCACTGTGCTTTATGATATGCGGTATTTCACTCGCATTGTATGGACACGATAGTCCAATTAAGCACACTGCAGAATTGAAAGCAGCGACATTGTGTAACATTCCAAAGTACAATGTCAATGACTTTCAGATACCCCTGGATCTTCAGTTAGATCAGGAAAAGAAAGCAGATGTCCAAGAAACTGTCAACTTGGATGTATCTGAGGTAACTAAGACAGACAACCGTGTGGTAAAGGTACCTACGGTGGTAGAGCGCATAGTAGAAGTACCTGTGCTCTATATAGCAACACCTGTGAGTCAAGAAGACTCAGTTACGTACAAGTACAAAGTACGTAAAGCAACCGACGATGATGTTTTCATCGAACACATTGACAGCCTGGACGTGGAGTCCTAAGAAAAGTAGGTCCCATTAGCCTATCTGCCAATAAATTAACTGGATCCGAGAATATGTTAGCCTGCTCAACAGGTGAGAAACTCAAAAGGTAGGATGGAAGATCGCAAGTGTGAAAAGCTTGTGGATATTAGGGAGAGCGTTGTATCAACCCTATCCGGTGTACGAGAACCGTTTGGAGGTACAATAGTAGGAAAAAGACGCGTAAGTCGCAAGAAGCGCAAAACGAACCGTATCGAGAATCCCGTGACAAGTGATACATAGTCCGATGGAATTAACGTTACACGAGCTGAAACAAATTTATATAAGACGAAAACTTACATTGTGGTAGGTAATGCACATGGTATGGTATTACTCGCAACAAGTATCAATGTACGACTAGAGTAGTCTTCCAAAAATAAATTTGATGTCTCACAAAAAATGCTGTAGGATAGTGTTTCTAGACTCCAAATCTAGTATAAAGGTCCGAAAAATTATATCGAGTAAACAATACTATAGGGATAATACCTATAGGCTGTATGGTAAATACGGCGCCTGTTGTAAGTCCAAACTAGTTCAAGTCTAGTGCCTCCGGTTGTGAAGGATGCGCGCGGGGGAGTAGGAGGGTAAAACGGCTGATTACGTTGAGATATGACCGCCAGGCCTTAGTCGTTCATGCGGTATATAAAAGTAGAATGACTGGAGTTGATGCAAAACTCAATGCGGAGTAGGGCCTTTTGGCTTGAATGCTACACGACACGAGCCCGTGGACAAAGGCTGATGATAAAATGATGATAGTTTAGTAAGCAAAACGATTCTCATTATAGATCTGTACGCGGAAAAATACCGGCAGAAGATGACTACTTAACAGTCAAAAATGTGGTGTTGCAAACAACACACGCTGGAGGTCGATTCGATGACTATACACGCCAGTATAGAAGTAGATCGCGTCCATGAGCGAACAAAAAATAATACAGTATTTGCACTAATATACTATAACTTTTAGTCCCTGCAGAGTAGTAAGCTGAAATACTATTAGAGCGGTATGTTTTAGCATAAAGATATATTGTATGAAGATATGTTTAATCTAAAAAATACAGTGATAATTAACATGTTTAACAAAAATTGATGTCCCCCGATAGCCGTAATAATAGAAAAAGGTGTAGAAGACCTTAGCTTCCGTTGTATGGAAAGCAGGTGAGGTCGGGAAGTTCGAGTGCCAACCGTTCCTGAGAAGCAAATCGACAAAATAGTAGGCCAGAAGCTTAGACAGCAAATCTAAGTGGTGCGTCCAAACTATAAAGTCATATACATTGAAGATGCAAGGCAGCTAGAGTGAGAAACGGTCTCACGTATCGTAGCCTATTCAACGCAGTGATATAATCGTATGCGGGTCGTAAGACGTCACGCCATCCTGTCTCGATGGTTGTGATAAGCAAGACTAGTGGGTGATAAATCTAGATGTATGAGGTGAAATTCCTCCAGTATTCGTGCACTATAAACAAATGAGGTGAGCATACACCAATAGCAGAAATAAAGCCGTAGGGTCGCTAGGAAAGAATTTACTTGAAAATAGCTCTGGAACTATTAGATCGTCCGATAATGAAACGTACTCCTTACGTGAGCGCACAGTAACGCTATTAGGAAATAGGAAAAGTGGGTATTGATTGTTCTGCACTTTAAAAAAGAACAGGGGTAGCTGCGCCTAAACAGTATCGCAAGACTGTACAGCAGCGGCGACGTAGTATCATTCGAAGTATTCAAAGGGAAAATATACTAACGAAGATATTACACCTATTTTATTGTTTAACTAGTGGAAACTTGTAGGTGTATCTCAGCACTGTAACCCTCCGCGAATCCTGAATCATCAGAGACTTTGACGGATACACCGTACATACTTCACTATATGTTAGTAAGTACAACATGCTGAATTAAGTTTGATTACAAGTATCAAAGTTTGCAGTTTATCTGAGAATGGCAAATGTTTATTATGACGGGCATAGTATATCCTACCATTGGATTCCCTCTAAAGTGAAATAGTGCAATGACGCTACGTAATTTTAGATAGTCTTAAACATCCTATTCAATAAACCAAAAACATTCCTCTCATAAGAACGGATAAAGATATAAATATACAGCGCTCCATTAAGAGCCTTCGAGCCATAAAAATGGATTTCTTATACAACATAAACCGTCCGTGTTGTAAAATAAGTGATGGAAATAAATAATCTTATCGTTGGTGGATCAACCACGATATCAAAAAGGATAAGACATATGAATAATAAAAATGTAGACATGCTTATTGTCGAAAAGAATCGTCAGCCCATTGGCCGCCTGGGCTCACATCTTGGTGGCGCTTACTTTACAATTGGTGCACGTGAAACGTACCCAAAGTTTGATCAGAAGAAAGTTGAGATCGAACAGACAAACTCTCTTGATTTCATCATGAACCGCAGTCCTCGTCGATTTGAGGTTCGCGACCATGCAATTCTTGCTCAGTGCATAGAGACTGATGCAACTGGTACAACCCGCGTTGTATTCAATCCTGGTACAGATGAAGAGGCTAAGGCTTCTGTAGTAGCAGGTATGACTGGTTATGGTCAGGCTACTGAGGATGCAATTGCAGATGCATTGCATGGACAGAATCGTATCTTTGTAGACGGCGTAAACCTTGTAAAGAAGGCTAACGGCTACAATCAGGATGAGGTAGATCGTCTGAATGGCTTCATAAAGGAGCTTACAAGTCAGCGTGATGCTATTCTCAGCACAATGCGTGCAAATGAGAAGAAGGTCAGCGATTATACTCGCTCAATTGTAGATTCCACCCCAAAGCCCGGTACTAAGGAGGGTGACAGCGTATCAATTGTCGTAGAACCTAACAACGACTAACCATGGGAACAGGCACACTTAGTAAATCTAGCTGTGGCCTAATAAATGCTCTACTGGTAGAAAAGAAAATCTACGAAAAAGTAACAGAAGGAATTGATCCTACGTACACTCATACTGACATCAGCCCTAAAAACGGCAGTATTATATTTGGTAAATATAGTTGGCATGGATTTTCTGGCTTTTGGAATCGTCTCATAAAGTGTAGTGATAAAATTTCATTTAACGATTTTGCACTACGTACATGGGACGCTCTTGTAGACATGACAGTTGGCACAGCTGCACATGAACCTGTGCTGAAAGGATTGAGTCGTGAAATTATAGAAGTAGCGATTCGCAACAAAAATTATGATGAGATTGTCGATCGTTTCATGGATATCGATCGGCATCTTGCAAAAGACAGTTATTGGCATAGCAAATCTAGTAAAGTCGCAGAACGATATGAAACTGAGTGTGAGCAGCCAAGTCAATGCGTTGTAACTGTAGGTGAACGGCGCCCTACAGTAGCAATGAAAGTTATTGATGCCGTTGGAGAAGTATTTGAAGTACTTAATGTACGATGGACAGGATCTCGTAAGTCGGTTATGTAGCCATGTGCGCATGGTGTATAAATCTTCTGCGGGAGAGATATACGTTGTAGCTGAGTTTATAGGATTCTATCTATTTACTTAAAGAAAAGAATAAATCTCAAAATATTCATATGTCGAGGGGATTCATATCTTCTGCGGGAGGTTTAAGTAAGGTCTGCGGACTAAACTTAACTTCCCCTCGCATTTGATTTATACTAAGTCGAATTATTATAAATCACTAGGTAAACGATTGCTCGAATTCAATATTGTTTAATTTAAAATCAAGGAAATATGAATAAAAATACAATCAAGTTGAATTCAAGTAATATAATTAGTATTCGTAAAGATCTTGATAACAAGATCACAAAGTATTGGCACATCATTCGAAATGAGAATGTGATGTCAAAGAAGGCAATTTCTGCAAATCTGGGCTCTGGCCTTGATTTGAAGGCATTGTATAATACGATTACTCAGCTCCAGGAGAAGCGTATTAAGATCAAAGGTATTCTCGTAGCACTTAATAACGGTGAGACATCTTTTGATTTTGATAAGTTTAAGAATACAAACAACTATAGTATTTATGCTGCAGGTGAGGCAAAGGAGGCTATTGCTCAGCTAAAAATGGTTCCAACCATTAATCCCACAGAGAAGTCTAAGAAGGGTTCTAAGAATCTTAGTAAAACAGAGACTTTTACATCAGCTAAGATTGCACAGTTGATTAAAGACTTACAGTTGAAGGCAAATAAGTACGATACAAATCTTGCAGATTTCAATAATAATACAGAGATTGATATTGCGGGTTGTAGCAACGATTTTGAGGATTATTTGACAGTATAAGTACATATAGATTAGGTGTGGACACTCATTGAAATAAGTAAATGAGAGTGGGTTCGAATCCCATACTAATCACAGTTTTCCCTAAATAACATTGTTTAATTCAAAATTCGTAATCAATATGAAAAATAATAATATGGCAGAAACTGCCAAGAATGGCCAGACTGCAACAAAGAATATACAACCAGAAAAAGTAGTAAAATCTTTAGAACGTATTAAGGGTTTGAAAGATGCCAAAAAGGATAAAACCCCTACAGGTAAGATAGTGTCTCTGAAAGAGACAGAAGAACGTCGTAAAGCACGTGAGAAAGCTTATCACGACTTCCGTATAGGATCTCTGAAGCGTCGTTGTAAACGAATGAAGATCTCTGAGGAAGAAACAGAGAAGCTGGTGAAAGAGTTGGAAGCGCAGTTGAATGAACCAAATGATTATTCAGTATTGCTGATCATAGATACACCAGACATAGCGTTTACAAAAGAAGCGCTTAAAAACAATAATATAGACGCTCGTGTAATCGGCGACTATTATGCGTGGATAGATTGTGATCAAAACTTGTTAGACAAGTTGCGAGAAATACTTCCACAAAAGGTGAAGATACACCCGTATGTTAAGAAGAAACCTCCAGTACTACCAAAAGAACGTGTTGTAAGTAAGCATAAAAAGCCTACAAACAACACAAGTAGCAAGAAGACTGCAGCAAAAGCAGCTAGGAAGGCTATAAAAATGATGAAGTTTGCTGGACGTAAAAAGGGTATAGGTAAGAAACAAGCAAAGTTAAAGAAACGCGCAACATTGCTTGAAATAAAGGCCAAGAAGGCTTCAAAATCAAAGAGTAGTGGAAATATAACTCCAGTACATAAAAACCCGTCCAAGAGCTTAAAAACAATGCCTAAGGCATCCAA
>Ga0247611_10004524_pt1 | contig 19198 bp, 35 predicted proteins | sample 177DNAGHGhighgp2_FD_192422 | JGI IMG/M metagenome (GOLD analysis project Ga0247611, IMG submission 192422) | Sheep rumen microbial communities from Palmerston North, Manawatu-Wanganui, New Zealand - 1770 DNA GHGhigh gp2 | ecosystem: Host-associated > Mammals > Digestive system > Stomach > Rumen... | reverse complement strand
CTTCTCGGAGCCGGCTATCTCTACGACAAGAGCGAGGACGTCTACATCGAGGATGAGGGCGTCTTTGTTATTTATTACTACATTTAATCGAAAGGGGCTTATCAATGGCTAACAAAGTAGAATTTGGTATTTCCGAGCTCCACGTCGGTACATACACAGTCGATGATCAGAGCGCCGTAACTCTCGGCACACCATATCATCAGAAGGGAGCGGTTTCGTTCTCGCCTGAGGAGAACTCCGAGCAGAACACGTTCTATGCGGACAACATCGCATACTGGAGCGGATACTCCGGCGGATCCATCGAGGGCGATCTCGAAGTCGCTATGTTCGACGATGAGTTTAAGACTCAGTTCCTCGGCTACAGGACTCTGACAAACGGCGGCCTTGCGAACGTAAAGAACGCAACAAAGCCTAACGTATACATCGCATTTCAGGTTGAGGGCGATGCAGAGTCGAGAAGGGTTATCCTCTACAACTGCTCACTCGGAGCAATCACGAGAGAGTACAACACCATCGAGGAGAGCAAGGAACCGGCGACAGAGACTATTGCCGTAACGTGCACCGGCGACAACGCGACGGGCGTAACAATGGCCGTCCTGAAGCCAGCGGACACGGGTTATGCAACTCTGTTCACTGCTCCAACTGCACCGGCTATCGCACCATAACAAAGCGGGGCGGGGCTTGTTTGGTCCCGTCCCTTTTTTCATAGGAGGTGAACCGTGGAAAAAATTATCAAGATAGGAAAGCAAGAAGTCCGGCTCAATAACAACGTGGCTTGGACTATGGAATATAGAGACCAGTTCGGGAAGGACATCGTTCCGGCTATGATGCCGGTCCTTGCGTCACTTATTGAGGGCGTATCGACACTCGTTGCAGAGTCAGGTGGCAAGGAGATCACTGCTGCTGATATTGCAGATGCAGTACAGGGCAGAGCGATGGAGGTCCTTCTCCCGATGTTTCAGGTCGAGTTCGTTGACACGATCATCAATGTAACGTGGGCTATGGCAAAGGCAGCAGACGAGAGCATCGAGCCTCCTAAGAGGTGGGTAAGACAGTTCGAGGAGTTTCCGCTGGATGTTATAGTCCCGGCCGTTTATGAGCTCGTCCTGAAGGGATTCGTAAGCTCAAAAAACTTGAAGAGGCTGAAGAAGGCCAGCGCAAGTCTGAGAAATCTTCAGCCGTCACTCTCGACGACATCATCCTCGCCGGACTCGAACGAGGACTAACGATGTCAGACATCCGCAAGATGCAACTCGGACAGGTGGTGGACTTTGTCATCGCATACAACGAGCGGCAGAGAGAGGCGGAGAAGGCTCAAAAACGAGCTGAGAAGCGCGGAACTAAACGCAAGGGAACACAGAACGATATAAACGCGTTCTTCGGTTAGAGGTCAAATAAATGGCGGGTAACATCAAAGGCATCACTATCGAGTTCAATGGAGACACCACGAAACTCGATAAGGCTTTAAGGCAAATACAAAAGAACACGAAGTCATTGGACAATGAGCTGAAGCAAGTCGACAAGGCTCTGAAATTCAATCCGACATCGGTCGAATTATGGAGGCAGAAACAGGACCTTCTCACAAGGAAAATCGGTGAGACAAAATCGAGGCTCGAACTGCTGAAGGACGCTCAGAGAAAAATCGACTCGGGCGAAGTTCAGGCGACAGCGGAAGAATACCAGAGGCTTAGGCGCGATATCCTTGTCACCGAGAATCAAGTTAAGACTTTCGAGGGACAGCTTCGAAAAATCGGCAACGTCAATCTCCGTGCGACATCAGAGCAGTTCAAGGAAATGGGCAACAAGCTCACGTCTGCTGGACAGGCTATGCGCGGGATCTCGACAGCAGCTGCTGCGGTAACGGCGGCAATCGGTGCTCTGACTGTCAAGTCGGGACGCTGGGCGGATGATATGAACACCATGTCGAAGGTCTACAGCATAGGCACCAGAGAGCTCCAGCAGTATTCAGCAGCGGCTGACCTCGTTGATGTATCGGTCGAGACGATCGCGAAGTCACACGTCAAGCTCGAGAAGAATATGCTCTCGGCTGCGAATGGATCCAAAAACCAAGCGGCCGCTTTTGAGGCTCTGGGCGTATCGGTAACGAACGCAGACGGCTCGCTTCGAGACGGAGACTCAGTGTGGCAAGATACCATCAAGGCTCTCGGACAGATGGAAAATGAGACCGAACGAGATGCGTATGCTATGCAGCTCATGGGCCGTTCGGCTGCGGAACTGAATCCGCTTATCGAGGACGGAGGCGAGACATACAAGCAAGTTTCTGACACGATGGCAAAATACGGCCTCGACTTCATTGATCAGGAGACGCTTGATCAGGCGAACCAGTTCAACGATTCGCTCGATATGATGAAGGCTATCGGATTGGTCGCATTCCAGCAACTCGGGACACAGCTTGCAGCGTATCTCGCGCCGGCTATGGAGAAAGTAGTCGATGTGGTTGGCAGACTTGCGAATTGGTTCTCAAATCTGTCTCCGAGGACTCAGGCAATCATCGCGGGCATAGCGGCGGTCGTTGCGGTAGTGTCTCCGCTGCTTATCGGACTCGGAAAGGTATCGTTCGCGATCAGCTCAATCATGTCACTGATGGCAACGCTCGGCCCGGCTATAGGTGGAATCGTTGCATCACTCGGACCGGTTATTCTGATAATCGGTGCGGTAGTGGCTGCGGGCGTTCTGCTCTATAAGAACTGGGACACCATCAAAGCGAAAGCCATCGCGTTCAAGGATGGAGTAATTGCGACATTCAATGCGTTCAAGGCAAGCGTATCCGCGACATTCAATGCTATCAAGACCGCGATAGTCACTCCGATACAGACCGCGATAAATACGGTCAAGGGAATAATCGACAGAATAAAGGGCTGGTTCCCGATTAAAATCGGAAAGATCTTCAGCAATCTGAAACTACCTCATTTTAAACTGAGCGGGAAATTCTCGCTGAAGGACATGACGGTGCCGAAGCTGTCGGTCGAATGGTACAAGACAGGCGGTATTTTTGACAATCCGAGCGTTATCGGTGTAGGTGAAGCCGGGCCGGAGGCGGTCGTTCCTCTTGATAAGTTCTGGAACAAACTGGACAACTTGAGAGGCGAGACAAATATTGTGATCAATGTAAATGGGGCTAATCAGGATCCGAAAGAGATAGCGGAAGAGGTCAAGCGTGTTCTGATACGTGAGACGAATCAGAGGAGGTTAGCATGGCAGTAACACCAACAGGAGCTATATACAAAAAGCTAACGTTTGACGGGCAATCGTCCGGAAACTATGGCGTATACATCACGGGAGAGGCAGTTTACAACGCACCAGCTCGTGACGTGGAAATGATAAAGATACCGGGAAGAAATGGAGAGTTCGCGCTCGATAATGGTCGCTTCGAAAACATCGAGGTCACATATCCGGCGGGAATCTTTGCAGACAACGAGGCAGACTTTGCGGCGGCCGTTTCAGACTTCCGCAATTTCCTCGCATCTCGTTCCGGGTATTGCCGGCTCGAGGACGACTACAATCCGAACGAGTACAGGATGGCCGTGTACAAGAGCGGTCTTGATGTGGATCCGAAGCTCCTACAGGCGGGTGAGTTCGACATCACCTTCGACTGCAAGCCACAGAGATGGCTGAAGGAAGGCGAGACGGCGGTGACTGTTGCAAGTGGTGACGAGCTGACGAATCCGACGCTGTTCGAGTCTCAGCCGCTTCTTGCGGTAAAGGGATACGGGACAATCGGGTTCAACGGATATGAGATAGTTCTCGACCCTCAAATGCTGGGACACGTCGTGCTGTTGAATGGTGCCTATGGTGGTAAGGTGTCTGGTTCATATGTAAACTTGCCATCGTTTAGCCAAAACAGCCTTGAAGCCGGAGACACGCTCGCGCTTGAGTCGCTGGAAGTCAAGTGGAGATTCCGTTATTCGGGAGGCGGTAGAGTGACGGCGGAGGTGAGCAGCAACTCGGGGATTTCCGGAAGCACAGCAGCTGTGGCCTCTCAAGGCACACAGACGGCGATAAATATATCGTTGCCATCGCTGCAGTTTGTAAAGCGAACGGCATCGTCATATACCAATACGACAATAATAAGCGGAAAAATAGGAAGTTCCATAAATTATACGGCACAGCTTGCTTTAACCGTGGAGTTCACCGGGACGACAATGCGCGTCCGCTTTGCGACAACATACAGCGCCACAACATTCACCGACGATGGCTTTTATTATACGTATGGAGACATCACCGGCGAGTCGACACAGTCACAGCTCGGAGATCCGACATATATCGACTGCGAGCTGGGCGATGCTTACAAGATAGTCGGTGATACCTATGTATCTTTAAACGGCAACGTCGACTTAGGATCAGATCTGCCTACACTGGCGCCGGGAGCAAACGCCGTGACATTTGATAACACTGTGACCGAGCTGAAGATTACTCCGAGGTGGTGGAAGATATGATTCCGATTTTATACGAAAAGACTGAGACCGACTTCACGAGCAACGGGCTCGGACGGCTTCGGGACTGCGTTGAGTGTACGGTCTCCGAGGAGAGGAATGGCATCTATGAGGCGGACTTCTCTTATCCTGTTACGGGTGCGAATTACGATCTCATAAAGGTCGGTCGTATCATCGGCGTGACTCATGATGAAACAGGCGACATCCAGCCATTCGATATTGTGTCCTATTCAAGACCGATAAACGGTGTGGTCACATTTCATTGTACGCACATAAGTTATAGGCAGAGTTATCTGACCGCAATAGGTGAGAACATCAACAGCCTCGCTGATGCTTTTGCGATGCTGGAAACGGCACAGCCTGAGAATCCGTTCACATACGAGACGGACAAGACCACAACAGCATATATGTCTGCCGCAGACGGAACGCCTAAAACGGTTCGCTCACTGCTCGGAGGTGTAGAGGGCTCTATCCTCGACACATACGGCGGCGAGTACGAATGGGACAAGTTCCGCGTCATACTTCACTCCGAGCGAGGCGTGGACAGACCGTTCTTTATCAGATATGGCGTCAATATGCTGAATTATGACGAGGACTTCGACATATCTGGTTCGTATTCCAGCTGCATCCCGTACTGGACGGATGGGACGACCAAGATAATCGGAGACAGACAGGACTCACCAAATCCGACTATAACAGGCCGAGGCGAGTGCGTTCCGCTTGACGTCTCGGACAAGTTCGAGAGCCAGCCGACAAAAGCACAGGTCGAGGCTATGGGACTCTCGTTGATGTCGAGCAAGCGCACGTTCAACCCGACTCAGACCATCAAGGTCGAGTTCGCAAGGCTTCAGGAGCTGGGAGAGGGCGAGAACTACGCCGCGCTCTATCAGTGCAAACTATGCGACAGGATAAACGTGGTGTTCCCGGGCTATAACGCATCGGGCACGTTCAAGATCGTTAAAACTGTTTGGAACGTCCTCAAAGGTCGCTATGACTCGATGGATCTCGGAGATCTGTCCATTTCACTCTCCGAGGCTCTGGGCGTAAACAGCAGCGCATCATACAGCGGCAGTGCCGGCGGAGGCGGAGCAACAACGGTCTCGGTCGAGGTCAATTCGACCACGACAGGACCGGCTGGATCTAATGCATCGGTCACCAATGTCGGAGACGAGGTCAACGTGATGCTCGACTTCGTGATTCCGCGAGGTGACACGGGAGCCACGGGTCCGACAGGACCTCAAGGCCCACAGGGTATACAGGGCGAGACAGGCCCACAAGGTCTGAAGGGTGATACTGGTGATACAGGACCTCAAGGACCTCAGGGCGAAACAGGACCTAAAGGCGACACTGGAGAGACAGGCCCAACAGGCACAACGTTCACTCCGAGCGTGTCCGCTTCTGGCGTGATCTCGTGGACAAACGACGGCGGTAAGACAAACCCTGTATCAAGGTCTATCAGAGGCACAAAGGGAGATACGGGTCCGCAAGGTCCGAAAGGAGACACAGGAGAGACTGGTCCTCAGGGTCCTCAGGGCGAGCAAGGAATACAAGGCGAAACAGGTCCAGCGGGTCCTCAGGGCCCTCAAGGTGAGACGGGTGCCACAGGACCAACGGGACCGACTGGCCCGGCAGCCGGATTCGGTACGGTTTCGGCTACGGTAGACAGCAACGTCGGTACACCATCGGTGACTGTCACAGCAAGCGGCCCGGATACTGCAAAGGTGTTTGACTTTGCCTTCCACAATCTGAAAGGTGAGCAAGGCGATGCGGGTCAGGTCGATACGGCCATGTCCGACACGTCTACACTGCCGGTGCAGAACAAGGTCATCAAGAGCTATGTCGACAACGAGGTCAGCGCAAAGATGGACGCTTCTGTTGTTCACGTAGTCGAATCGGGCACGTCAGGAAACTGGCACTGGCGCAAATGGTCAGACGGTACGGCAGAATGCTGGGGTACGTTCTCTTGGAACATAACGAGCTGGACGGCGTGGGGTAACGACTATTATTCAACGTCAGGCGGCAACTGGGCATATCCGACAGACCTCTTCAATGCTGTTCCGATGTTTACCATTCACGGAAGGCTGTCCTCTGGAGACTCGTGGCTTGCGGGTGCGGCATCTGCTGGTACAGCTTCTCAGACTCCAACGTTCTTCTTTACGAGGGCAACAAGAGGCACTAACAACATAACAGGCTATGTTGATATTCACGCAATCGGCACATGGCAGTAGAAAGGACAACAAATGAACATTGATTTTGAAACTTACTTAATTCCAATCATCACAGTAGGCTGTATGTGTGTCGGCTTCGTAATGAAGAAATGGCTGCCGACAGACGACAAATGGATCCCGACCGTTCTGCTTGTTCTCGGTGCGGCATCCGGGGCAATCCTCTTCGGTTTTCAGTACGAAGGAATCGTCAAGGGTATGCTGTCAGGACTGGCATCCGTCGGACTGCATCAGGTGTTCTATCAGTTCGCAAAGAACAAGATCGTACCGCTCGACATCGAAGGGATGGAATACATCGAGGACGGTGAGGTCGATGAATAAGACTAAATTCTTACAGACCGCCTCTGGCTGGGGCGGTCTCGGGTATCCGAAAAAGCCGTGGTACATTCGAAACTGCGGATGTGGCGAGGTGTCAATAGCCAACATCATCATCGAGATGAACCAGTACAAGGACTACACGCCCGCCACTATCCAGCCATACTGCAAACAGTTTGCAGCACCGAACGGCAACGGCACGTACTTCTCGGGAATCCCGAAAATGATGAGCCACTATGGACTCACAGAAGTCAAGGAACACGCCACTATGTCGACACTTTGGACAGAGTTAGCCAAAGGCGACAGGGTGGCTATTTATTTGATGGGAAGTCGCAAAGGCGGCTCGAAGCGTGTCCACTGGACGAGCGGCGGACATTTCGTCTGTTCCGTTGATTACAAATACGAGAATGGCAAACATTACGTCTATGTCAAAGACTCATATTCCAATTCCTCACTACGAAATAAATGGATTTCTTACGAAGAAAACATGAGAGGGGACGTTATTCGCGTGTGGAGCGGCAAACTGAATAGCAAACTCCGCATCGATGGCGATGGCGGTGCTTCTACAGTAAAGGCCATGCAGAAATTCTTCGGAACCGAAGAGGACGGCGTTATTTCCGGACAGAACGAATCCCTCAAGAAATACTATCCAAGCCTCACTGCGGTCAAGTTCGGTACGGTCGGCTCGGCTTGTGTCAGAAAACTCCAGAAGTGGCTCGGGCTTGATCAGACGGGCATCATCGACCAGGTGACAGTAAAGGCTTGGCAGACGAAGCTCGGTGTCGAGGCGGACGGATATTTCGGCAAGGGCTCAATGAAGGCGTGGCAGAAATATCTGAACGAGAACGACAAGGCCGTCTATCCGGTGACTAAGACAAAACAGCAGAAGGCTGTCGACTATGCCAAGAAGATAGCAGCAGACAACAGTTATCACTATGTGGTATGGAAATCAGGCGATGCCAAGACAAAGCAGTGCCCGATATGCCGCAGTTTTCCGAATGGTAAATACAAGGGCTTCAACTGCATCCGCTTCGTGTTTACGTGCTGGTATCACGCTGGTATTCCTTGCAAGCACGAGGGCGGTCTCATAAGCAACGGAATCGGTGACAAAATGTATACTGCTTCGGCTGCCGAAATGCTGAAACTCGCACAGGATGCTATCGGCTGCAAAGACATCAAAGTGCTCCGCAACAAGAACGGATTCTCTGACAGTCAGCTCCAGATCGGAGACGCTTGTATGCACTTCGAGAAGGGCGTATATAAACACATTTATTTATATGCCGGGGACGGTCAGATGGTCGACAGTGGTAACTGGTCAGACACAGCCAAGCAGATAGCAGTTAGAAAAAGGCAGTCATGCCAGATCGTCATCCGCTACACGGGAAAGTAGGTGAGGGCATGGACAGAGAAACAATTACAACGATCATACTCGCCATCCTTGCATCAAATGGGTTCTTTGCTATGATCCAATTCCTCATTACTCGCTGGGACACGAAGAAGAGCATCAAGGGCAAACTCGACCATCTCGAGAAGGACGGGCTCAGGACGCAGCTCCTGTTGCTCCTGCTTATGATGCCGGGCGAGACGAAAGAGATCCTGACGCTTGCTGAGCATTACTTCCGCAAGCCTCCGAACGGTCTCGGCGGTAACTGGTACATGACGAGTCTGTTCGATAAATGGATAATACAACACAACTCCGGAGTAAAGCCGGAATGGTTCAAAACTGAATAAGGAGGGCGGGGATGTATACATACACGACACCGACAATCACTTGCACGTTGACGGGAATCGATTTCGCGAGTGTTGATTATGTGAGAATTGCTATCAAAGGAAAAGCGCATCTGATTGTCCGGAGCATACCGATCACGGACATAGACACGGAAGAGGGGACAACGGTCATCGAACTGACTCAGGAAGAGACTGCTCAGCTCGGAACCGGACAGGTTGCGATTCAGGCGAGGATCCACTACACAGACGGATCGGTTCAAGCAACGAACAAGGTCCTAAAAACTTTGAACGAGGTCATTGATAAGGTGGTGATCTGATGGCGATCATATTAAGAGTTTCGGATGAGGTGTCGCTGGATCTGACGCTTATCGGCTCAGAAGAGGCTGTACTCCTCGAGGCAAATGACTCGGGGGTCACTCTGGCTGCGGAAGAGTCGGAAGGGGCTCTGCTCTCAGTCGAAGCTGATGGAGTCACGCTTGATGCGGAAACGTGCATCTATGTCGGCGGCACCGGAACGCCTTACTCCGGATCGTATGAGGTCACACCGAAAGCCTATGAAGAGCAGATTCTCGAGACTGCTCACAAATATCTAACTCAGAACGTAACGGTTCACGAGGTCCCGTATTATGTGACATCGAATCCGTTAGGCGAAACGGTTTACATAGCAAGCGAGGTTAACTAATGGCAAAGAATAAAATAATCTACGGCGGAACAGTCCTCGTCGATATGACGACGGACACGGCCACAGCTGCACAGATCCTTGACGGATATACGGCTCACATAAACACCGGAGAACAGGTCGAGGGCACTTGTACTTATGATGCCGACACTTCGGACGCAACAGCACAGAGGGCCGAAATCCTACTCAATAAGACGGCTTATGTTAACGGCACTAAGCTGACCGGCTCCATGCCGAATAATGGTGCTGTGTCCGGGACGATCTCGACAAAAGCGGGAACTTATACGGTCCCGATCGGATACCATGACGGTTCAGGCACTGTCGGAATCAGCTCCACAGAACAGGCGAAGATCATCGCGTCGAATATCAAGAGCGGAGTGAAGATCCTCGGAGTTACAGGTTCATACTCAGGTGAGGGTGCAACGGCTCAGGCCAAAACTGCTACACCGGCAACTACGTCTCAGGTGGTTCTTCCGGACGAAGGCTATGACTATCTTTCACAGGTCACGGTCGCCGCTATTCCTTATGTCGAAACCGCTAATGCCTACGGCACAACAGTGACAATTGGCTAAGAATAAAATCGTTTACGGCGGCGAGGTCCTTCTCGATCTGTCAACGGATACAGTGTCATCGAGTGATCACATTATGAGCGGTTATGTCGGTCACTTGAGGGACGGCACACAGGTCACGGGAACGGGTCAGGGCGGCGGTGCTTCTCAGAAAATATACAGCGGAGAGTCAGCACCGAGCGCGTCTTTAGGCAACAACGGAGATATTTATATCCGGACACAGAGCGGCGGCTCTCTTGAGGTCTATCCGGCTGATTTTGAAGCGACAGGAATGAGCTCCACATCGAACGCCTCGAGGTGTATCGGTGTCTCAGCTGAGGAAGGCAGCTCGACGCAGAATATGTACTCAAGCGGCCAGAGCACGACAGGCGTTGTTGAGTATTCTTTCGATCTGTCGAGCATACCGTCCGGGGCAACAATCACGAACGTGTCGTGCGTGGTAAAGGGCCACGAGGAAAACGCGTCCAGATCCACGTTCACGCTTCAGCTTTACTCAGGAAACACGGCAAAAGGCTCCGAGACAGAGGTCAGCGGAACATCGAACGCTCTTTACACGCTCAACTGCGGGTCGTGGACAAGGGCAGAGCTGGACAATCTCGTCCTCCATACCGAGTACGGCTATTACGGCGGACTTGTTGCCGGCGCGACGCTGACGATAGAGTACGAAATGAGCGATGCTGCATATGAGGTCACATTGACGGGTTCATCCTCATCGTGGTCGATAAAAGGCAGCGGGATCTATCAGAAAACAAACGGCAGCTGGTCGGCGGTGTCCAGCGTGACACTTGATTCGACTATCGGCAAAGGTTAGGTCGCTCAAGGGGTGGGCGACAGGAATCACCTCCTTTCTAAACAATATACTGCAAACGCAAAGAGCCCCGGGGAAGTTCCTCGGGTCTTTTTGCGTGGGCAAAATCGAGCGAACGCACGAAAAAACCGACCGCGTATTTTGCGTTCTAAGCGATTTTTTACGGGTCGGTTAGGGTATTAGTCCTCGCCGTTTTCGTCTATTTCTTCGGTTTCGTCCTCTTCATCATATCCGCCTCCAAGATTGTCAAAGAAGGCAGCCTCCGCCGGATGATCTCGGAGCCAATCCTCATGTTTGCCTTTTCGGGCGGCTCGATTATAATTAATTCGAGTAGGGCCGTCCTTGATCTCCCAGTAGGCGAGAGTCCACGGCTTAATGCTGCGTGTAGACTTATCAAATCCGATCTCGTCGAGACACTTGTAACAGATATATCCATCGGATAGGGCTTGACCGCGTCTGGTCACGCCGATTAATTTTCCGCATCGTTCACATTTCATGATAGAACACCTCCTGAAGAAAATTATAAATATCCGTTCAGATTATTGCAATCCTCTCAGGGGAGGAGTATATTGATGTCGAGGTGACAACTATTCCTAAAATCATAACATGCGGTATTTTCCGCGAAAACGTGCATTTTTCAACGTTTTTGAGGAAATTACCAAAAGTGCTATAGGCATAGTCTAAAAAAATACTCAATACGGATTATATAGTCACCTCAATTCAACAGGAGGTGACTTTTTTTATGAAACGTTCAACTTATGAGCAGTTCGCCATCGTCGCAAGTGACTCGGCCTCGCTATTCAACAAGCAGCTGAACGAAGAGATCTATCGACTCAAGGACAACAATCCGGTTGTTCATTTCTCCGAGTCAATTCCATTCTACGCACAGATCAAGTACACCGTGGATGATACCACACCTGACAGCATATCGGAAGAGTACGAGGCTCAGGGTGTCCAGTTTGTGTGCGCTCAATGTCCGCATCTAAAGGCGGCTCTGAAGGATGACGGGACCGAGGACAGACGCTGCAAGTGGGGCGAGTGCGAGTTTTCCGAGACCGGACGTGTTCCGAAAAATGCGAAGGCTTGCGACAGGCTTTACGAACTGATCAACGAAGGGAGTGTGAAATTATGCTTTACGGAATAGGTTTGATTCTGCTGCTTCTGTCCGCTTCATTCGTAGGCGGTTCGGTAATCGTACCGGCAACAATGGCAGCTGTTGGAATTGGTCTTATGTGGCTCGGAAGGAGGTTCAACAATGAGAACGCAGACACAAAGAGATAAGGTCCTGTCGTGGCTGAGATCACACGGGACGCTGACTGTAAGGGATGCGGTGACGGAGCTGAACATTATGTCGGCACCGAAGCGCATCGAAGAGCTCCGCAAGATGGGTTATCCGATCAGAATGGACTGGGTAACGACCGAGAGCGGAACGAGATACGGAGTGTATAGACTTGAGGAGGTGTGCTAATGGGTATTTCTATCTATGAGAAGAAGGCTGACTATGTAAGGCAGCTCCAGAACATTCTCGATGTGTCCGAGTATTTCGACAGCATCGACTACACAAGAGACTATCTGAGCGGAGACGAGTACATCCGCATCAAGAACGCAGTGGGCGACACCTACTACATCAACGTGACCGGCAGCAGCGAGAGCGCGATTCTGCTGGAGGTCGCAAGGTTCGTGAACGGACGCAGACCGACCGGGTACGTCTCAGATCAGGACGCTCGCTGGAGAGTTTCGAAGCTCTTCAGAAAGGCGGTGTGACATGGTAACGGCAATCACAGTGATTCTGGCCGCGATCACATTCATGGTCATCGGAGGGTTTATCGGATACTGCAACGGATATGACAAGGCGTGGGATGAGGCGATTCTCTGCGCTGAGGAGGAGGTAAATAATGCTGTTTTACAGAGTCAAGATTGATAACACATTTAGCGGGCTGTCGTTCGACTTTCTCAACTGGGACGATGCTACAAACTTCATGGGCATGGTGGTCGACTATGGCAAGTATGCAAACGCAGACGGAACCGAGGATGGTGTCCGCGTAACTGTAGAGGAGGTGGACGTCTAATGGCTGAGAGACTTACGGGCGACTATCGCAAATTCATGGACAAGAATTATCTCGGTTCGTGGGATGTCCCGGACGGAGAAGATCTCGTTCTGACTATCGACCATGCAGCGCGTGATGACGTCAAGAACGAGCGCGGATCTGAGAGAAAGCTGACGATTCACTTCGTCGAGGATTACAAGCCGATGATTCTGAACGCTACAAACTCGAAGGCAATCTCGGAGGCATATGGATCCAGCAAGGTCGAGGACTGGGCTGGAAAGAGAATCGGGATCTACACAACAAAGGTAACTGCTTTCGGAGGTACGACCGATGCGCTCAGGATCCGCACGTATCCGCCTAAAGAGACGAGGGCATACTGCGACAACTGCGGCCAGCTGATAGAGGCTCACGGCTCTTACTCGGCCAACAAGATAGTGACGATGAGTAAGGCTAAGTACGGAAAGACTCTCTGCTGGGACTGCGCTCAGGCAAAGAAGGAGGCCGCTGATGCTGAGTAACTGGAGAGTAAGGACGGTTGACTGCTGCGGGACTACGTTCTACCAAGTGTATCGCATAACCGATGCGGCAACGAAGAAGGAACGCGAGGAGACCAGAGGCGGTTATTGGATAACAGTCGGAGAAGCGCAGAGGCTCGCTGACTGTCTGAACGAAGGCAAGACCTTCAAGGTGGAGCCATGACGTACTACGAAGCAAATAACATCGAGAACAGGATGGTCGTCGACTCGGAATGGGACGATGACTGGGACGAAGAGGAGGAGTTCGAAGAGGATGACATTGACGAGTTCTAACTACCATAGCGTAGACGCCAACAAGGAATACTGGTCCGTCTCACTCTTCAAGGCTTTTGACAAGTGCGAGGCGTCCGGTCTCGCACAAGTCAGAGGCCAGTACGAACGAGAGGAGACTGACTCGCTTCTGATCGGATCCTATGTTGACGCGTACTTCTCCGGGGAAATGGACGAGTTCGTCGGAGAGCACTCAGACGTGATGTTTAAGAAGAACGGAGACCTTTACGCCAAGTACGAACACGCTAACAAAGTAATCAACGCGGTCGAGTGCCAGCCGCTGATGCTTGACTATCTGACCGGAGACAAACAGGTCATCATGACTGCGGATCTGTTCGGGGTCCCGTGGAAGATAAAAATGGACGTGTTCAACGGCGAGCGCATCGTGGATCTGAAATGCGTCAAGGATTTTGAGCCGATGTACAAGGACGGATTCGGTCGCGTCTCGTGGGTCGAATACTGGGGCTACGATATTCAGGGCGCGATCTATCAGAAGGTGGTCGAGCTGAATACCGGAAAGAAGCTGCCGTTCTGCATCGTAGCCGTAACAAAAGAGAAGGTTCCGGACGTAACTGTATTACAAATCCCGCAGTCCGTACTCGATACGGCTCTCAAGGTGGTTGAGGCTAAAATCGACAGATTCGACTTGATCAAGACCGGAGACATCGAGCCGGAGGGATGCGGGAAATGTGAGTTCTGTAAGAAGACAAAGATATTGACGGCTCCGAGTGTGTTCGAGCCGGAGGAGGTGTAACGCTTATATGTTACTTGGACAAATAATCAAAGACCTTCGTAAAGAGGCGAAACTTACTCAAACAGACCTCGCTGGATTGGTAGGGCTTACACCGGCTAATATTTCGCAAATTGAACACGGTTCAAGGTGGGGCAAAAGAAGTAGAACGCTCTTCGGTATTACAAATATACTTTCGTGCTTCGGGTGCAAATTGGCCGTTATAAAAGATGACGAAATAATCGCAGTTATTGACGAAGTTGTAAATGATTATCAGAGGAGAAAACACTAATGCTTAACCACATACAAATCCACGGCTATCTCGGACGCGATCCGGAGCTAAAGGAATACAGGAACGCTCAGGGCGAGACTCGTTCGCTCTGTAACTTCTCGGTCGGTGTGTCTCGAGTCGGAGAAGGAACGGACTGGTTCGATGTAACGATGTTCGGTAAGAGAGCGGAAGTCATCGAGAAGTGGTTCCAGAAGGGCTCGCAGATTATCGTCTCCGGGCGTATGCAAGCGGACACCGTAGAGAAGGACGGACGCAAACACAAATACTGGAAACTGATCGCGGACGACTTCGACTTCTGCGACAGCAAGGACAGTCCGAGGGGCAGCAGCTCCGAACCGGGACCGGCTGTCGACGATTCGTGGGAGAGCTTCGAGGAGGACAATCCGTTCTAAATGAAATATCTGCTCATCGACACAAGAGAAAAACCGAAAGCAATTCAGAACATACTGAAAACGTTTGACGAGGCGGGGATCACACACGAGTCCACGAAGCTCCTGTTCGGGGACTACATGGACTATAACCGGCCTCACCTCGTCATCGACAGGAAGCAAAATATCGCGGAATTAGCGAAGAATTGCACCATAGAGGCAGAACGGTTCAAAAGGGAATTAGAACGCGCTCAGAGGGCAAATTCTCGCCTCGTGATACTGGTTGAACAGAACAGATACAAGGACAGAGACGAGTGGAAACACGTTGAGACCATCGCAGATCTGATGACGTGGTCGAGTCCGCACACGAAGATACGCGGCGAGAAGGTATTCCGGGTGTTATCTTCATGGGTTAACAGATATAATATATCGGTCATATTCTGCGACAAGAGGCAGACAGGACGGAAAATACTGGAGATTCTTTATGGCTAAGACTAAGACAGAACAAAAGGGGTTTATCGTATACGGCGACAACGAGGAAGTGTTCGACCGGCTCTCAGACGAGGAGGCCGGGCAGCTGCTTAAAGGTATGGTGAAATACTTCAATTCGGGTGAAATGCCTTCGTTTTCAGGCGTTCTCGAGTTCGTATTCATCCCGATCAAGCAGCAGATGGACCGCGATTCTGAAAAGTACGAGGAGAAGTGCCAGAAGAATCGCGAGAAGATTCAAAAGTATTGGAACAAGGTCAAAGGGGATACTACGGAATACCACGGTATACCAATGTATACTACGGCTACCAATACAAAAACAAAAACAGATACAAAAACAAAAACAGATACAGATACAAAAACAACTACAAACAAAAACACAAAGGCCCGTGGTGGTGGTTCGAACGGCGACGATGATTCTTTCAATATCTGGAAACAATTAGACGCGGAGGGTGTCGATGCGATCTATGCGGAATATCCCGAGAGCGGAGGATTCCTGATCGAGGAAGTAGCAGCCGACGTCCGGGTAAAAAAGAAGCGTGTCCGGAACGCTGTGAGTTATGTTCTCGGATATGCGAAACGTGTCGGATGGGACGACAAGGCCGATCACTTTACGGAGGTCGTGCCATGAAGCAGAAGTGTTGTGTTTGTGGAGAAGAGGACGACGAATACTTTATGTTCCGGATCCAGACGAGCCGGGTGCAGTGGATGTGTGACAGCTGCTATCGGAACGCAAGCCGGGAGGTGACGCTCTCGGAGATCATGAAGCGCAGAAAGAAGAAACAGAAAGAGGCCGTTCGTCAGCGGCTCAAGGAGGAATAATGACGAGAAGTTTAGAACCGGGAATGTTGGTAGGCATCGCGTTTGATCCTAACAGTCAGATGCCGAACATGGCCGCAAAGGAGCACGATGGCACTATCTGGAGGATAAGCCGCAAGCTCAAGTGGGGCACTCACGGACACTGCTACGAGCTGGAGGGGCTTACTTCGAAAAAGGGGATCCCGTACACATTCACGGAGGACGATCTGTATATCGTGGAGGCAAACTAATGGCGGAATATCTGAAGAAGGTCGACCTGTTATCGGCAGCTGTCGAGGTGGAATACTTGGGGCGTCCGAGGATGATGGTGAGCGTTGCGAAGATAGGGCAGATGCCGAGCATCGAAGCCGTACCTATGGAATACCACAACAAGGTATGCGAGGAAATGGCAAGACGACACCAAGCGGAGATAGCGGAACTGACCGCAGACAGACCGGATGACCCACATAATATTACATACATTAATGCTCTCAAAAATAGAATAAGAGAACTTGAGGCTAAAAGACCGCAAGGGGAGTGGATATGGGGCAACGAGAAAAAATCGTGGCATAAATGCTCCGTATGTGGAGAACAAGCATATTCATACTACGACGAATTGGCTGATGATGTTGAGGAACTATTCGACTACTGCCCTAACTGCGGAGCAAGAATGAAAGGAGCAGACGATGAAAGTGTGGATGTACTGTAAGCGTTGCAAACGATGGTACTTCAGAGAAATTGCTACGGTAAATAGGTGCGTGTGTGGATGCGAACTGAAAGGAGCAGACAATGAGACTGATTGATGCGGACGCACTTTCTGAATATGTTGAAAAACAGTACATGGGGTTTATTGGAAATCCGACATGGGATGACATAAATTCCGCACCAACCATCAAGACCAAGCAGATCAAATACTACGACGAGGACGAGAACGTCTGGAAGGTGGGAGAGGTGATAGTCGATGAGTAAGTACATCAGCGAGGATATTCTACTTGAAGATTTGTGGGACAGCAAATGCGAAAGCGACATACTCCGAAAGGTAAGGCAAGCGATAGTCGATGAGATTATCGGCATCGAAGGTATCGACATCGTACGTTGTGGAGAGTGTGCCAAGCGCAAGAAAAACAAATTTTGCCTTGAACATATGAGGTATGAATGGGACGATAACAGCTTTTGCTCATACGGAGAAAGAGAGGGCGAGTAGATGAGTGTTGTATTAAGGGGCATAGATAAGCCAAGCGATTGCGACTATTGCCCATTTCAATCAGACAGTTATTGCAGTCTGCTTTTGTCTTACATCATTGTCGAACACGGAGTAGACCCAAGATGTTTAATATCAGAGATTAGCGGATATACGCTGAAGAACGGACACAGAGTGGTCATAAGCGTTGATGATGAAGGGCGTGAACGGCACGAGATACATCTTGACCGCAAGACCGAGCCAAGTGGTTACAATTTGTTACCAGTTGAGGACGAGTCGCAGACGGATTGCGGGTGGAAGTAATGTGGCAGATGACATGGGACGAGATTGACTGCGACAAGGTCAAGCCAAAGGAACAGCACAATCCGAGCGGTTCGATATATTACCGATGCGCTATCTGCGGACAGCCTGTCGGTATATACGGACCGAGAGGCTTTCACGAAGAAGGCTGGCTCTATAAGCGAGACAAATGCGAGAACGGTCACATTGTTGACTGGAACAAATAAGGCAATCCCAGAGGGCGGACACAATAAACTAATTCCATGATTATATTTTCTGTTTTCTTTAGGTTCTTCTTGTGATTCTGTTCGTCCGCTCTCTGGTTTGCATAGGTACCAGCGAGGGCGGGACTATTTATTCAACGTTACAACACAGATGGTCTTAAGGTTTCATTTGTCCCGCTCTCGTGGACATAAAGGAGATATGACAGCAAAAGAGTTTTTACGACAATATGAATACGCGGTCAAACGGATCCATCGACTCGAGGAGGAGTACGAGGCCGAGACACTGCTGATCGACGCGGTTCGGTCCGTGTCGGACAACGACGGGATGCCACACGGCTCGGGAATATCTAAGCCAACAGAGGAGAAGGCCGTGAGGCTGGCGGACAAGAAGCTCAGGCTCATTCAAGCGAGGCTCGATGCGGTTGAGATCCGGCAGAACGTGTTCGATGTTATAGACCGCATCGGAGGCATCGAAGCTGACGTTCTTTATGAGAAGTACATCAACCTGAGGACGTGGGCGGAAGTGTGCGACGCTGTTTGTTATACGTGGCATCCGGTCAGACTTGCGTGGCATCGCGGACTCGATCAAGTGCAGCGCATAATCGAGACAAGATAATACAACACATTATGTGTATTATGATATTGACAGAAGTTCGAAAGAGCTCCTGTCGGAATAGAACACACCTCAGCCGGGGTGAGCAGCTCCGGCAACGTGTCGGCAAGAGTTCTACTCGGTGCGACTCCGAGTGCCGGCTTCTTCATACTTACATTTCCATAATACTTTACACAATAAGGATCACATCAGGACGGGTTGCAGCTCGTCCTTTTGTGTTGGTGAAAGACATGGCGCGAGAGTTTGCGAAACAGTTCTACAGTTCGGCTGCGTGGCAATCGTGCCGGAACGAATACATGAAGCAAGCGCATTACTTGTGTGAGGACTGTTTGAAGCGTGGGATTTATAAGCCAGCGAAAGAAGTTCATCACATCGAGGAGCTGACACCAGACAATATCTATCGGCCAGAGATCTCGTTGAACTTCAACAACCTCGTTGCGCTCTGCAAGGAATGTCACAAGGCGAGGCACAACGAATGTAACAAGGGCAGACGTTATGTGTTCGGAAATTCTGGGGAAATTATTTTAAGATAACCCCCCCCGGTCCGGTTCTGAACGCGTTCTACTATAGAC
>Ga0247611_10004523_pt1 | contig 19200 bp, 25 predicted proteins | sample 177DNAGHGhighgp2_FD_192422 | JGI IMG/M metagenome (GOLD analysis project Ga0247611, IMG submission 192422) | Sheep rumen microbial communities from Palmerston North, Manawatu-Wanganui, New Zealand - 1770 DNA GHGhigh gp2 | ecosystem: Host-associated > Mammals > Digestive system > Stomach > Rumen... | reverse complement strand
CATTCCAATCGTCGGTGGTTTTCTGCAATTGGTCACCACGTTTGCCGTTCGTGGATTTTCCGTTTTCGTCATGGACCGCATTACCTATTATTATTTTCATCCTGTTTCTCCTTGTTGTATGCCGCCGTTGATACACCAATCAATGTGCCGATTAATGTGCCAATGGCCGAAATGATGGTTACGATGACATTGATGGTTTTGGGGTCAATTTCCAACACCCCAAGAACCACGGATAAAAAGGTCACCACCGCAGGAATGCAAATTAATGCAACCCATTTCAAAACGTCATAAATAGAATCCTTTAGTTTCATAATAACACCCCCTTATTCAAAATCGCGTTCCATTGTTTCAATTTTGGTCTTTACGCCGTCCGCCCATCCGTCACCGCCTAATGCCTTATAAGCGTTATATGTGGCCATAAATGAATGGTATTCATCACGGGAAATGTTTCCCTTGGAATATATCTTTTCTCCGTCATTGATCACGGCGGATAATAGCAACAATTTGATGCCGTCCTCCATCTTACTCTGTTTTGATTTTCGGTTATTGATTAATTGGAATGTCCCGGAAATCAGCGATGCCAAAACCGAACTGCCCAATAAAGCAATCACCACATCACTCATCATCATTCCCTCCTTTCAGAATAGCGAGGAAAAGCACGGCAAGAACCGCCCATAATACTATAATCAGAACAACTACCATGCTTTACCTCCTTAAAATTTTGGTTTTATTGATTACTTAAACTTTCGTATCCATATCCTTTGGCAATCGGGACACATCATCCAATCGGCAAATGTAATTGAAAAATCCAAATCCTTACAATCACATTCTTTTTCATCATCTTTTAACTGATGGCTAATTTCCGAACATACCCAATTTAATTTCGATGATAATTTGTTACTCATCTTTCCTCCTAAAATGGTTTTATGGTTTATGAAACCTGTTATCATTTTCTTCACCTCTCGGCTCAAATATCACGTTACTCTGCTTTCTTGTTCAATTATAAAATGGTTATTTTATGGGGTTACCCGTTAAGATAAAGCGAATAATCGGACATTTCATCAAAACCACATCCGTTATTGGTAGGCTTTACTTCACACACTTTTTGTTCCTCTAATGCTTTTATAGCCATTCGGACGGTTTCGCTCCACTCCCAAGAGGTATCTGTATTACCATCCATTTTGCTTTTTAACATTTTGATAGCATCATCTTGTGTAAATTTATCCATTTTTCTCTCCTTTAGTTATTTTATGGGGTTACACGCTTGGAATATAATATAAATATCCTTTTACTGTTGTTCCATATGCCGCTTTTGCTCCATCCCAACTTGCCGCATGGAGATACCATCTACTATTTTGCGGTGAATAAAACAAACTATATACTCCATCATAACTACCACTTATTGCTTGAAATATTATTGGTATTGTGGCATGACCGTTTACATCTGGTAAATTGGGAACTGAATAATTTCCTGTTGCATCCGTAGTGCCGCCAACATACATTTTTCTAACAGGGATAAGATTTTCCACCGTTTCCCCCACCTGTGCCACATCACTCAAACTTGCCAACTCGCCGTTGTGGTAGGAAAGGCTGATTGATGTGCCGTTAGTTGAAATGTAATTGTACCCCTGTGAAAGTGCGATTTCATGGGGAGTTAATTGTATCTCTATTGGTGTTGCTAATTTATACAATATCTGAATATTGTTGTTGTTTACATAATTAGTCCACGTTGTTGAATCTACCGCATTTGTATCGTCCCTAATTCGGATTTCGTTACCGTTATATGCGATTTCATTATCCTGTAAACTTACCCAAGATGCCGTAACCCCTTTATAGTGAGAACAAATAGGTTTTTCATATGCTTTTGCATTAGTAACCACGGTTCTTGCTTGATTTAAACTTACATTCCATGATATGTCTTTAGCATTTAATATTGCATATGCACTAACTAATTTGCCATCCCTAACTGCCCAAATTGCCCCATACACCGTCTGCCCCAAAGATTCCGATAAATCTGTGGTTTTATGGTAGGGAATGTAAGTGGTCAATGATGATGGATAATTGATAGAGATATTATTTCCGTAAGTAGTCCCGTATTGCGTATCTAATCTGAAAGCAATATAAGCCGCATTTGCCGTAGTTATTCTGAATGAGGAATTAGTTACATTCGTAGTCCCTAAATAATTCATTGCGGCATCATAAATAAAGAATCTAACATAATTGCTTGCCGATAATGACGGATAAACCAACGTATACCATTCATTCGGTATGATCCTATATTTATTCTTTGACCTCAAACAGTTAGATATTGAAGATGATTTTTCACCCGTAGTAGTATCATATGTACCAAGTTCCAACTGTTCGTCAAAGATATTTACACCACCCGTTAAAACCTCAATTTTATCGTAGCCACTTATTGCCCTAACATTGCTCGGTGACGGTGTTCCCGAACCTGCCTGTATAGGCTCAAAGGTAATTACGGGATTTAACGCTATCTGTGCTGATTTGAGGTCTGCGATTGAGATGGGATTGCCACTTGCACTTTGCGTGGTCATGTCACCCGATATGCCGCTATCCGTGAGGTTGCCCGAACCGTTCAAGCCTGCAAGGTTGCCGTTGGTGGCACCCGATACCTTTTCCGCATAATCCTTGGTGTCAACTGTGCCGTCATTCTTCAATAAACCGGGTGTGGCGGATTTCTGCACATAATTCGTCAAATCCACCATGCCTGCCAAAAGGTCAAATTTATATTCACTCTGTCCGCCCGTGCCAACGTCTACGATTGCCACATTATCGCCCACATGGATGGGTTTCCCGGCACCCTCAACGAAATCGCTCGTTGTGGTGCCGTTGTCGGTCACGTTATATACATTCCCCAAATTATCATCAATCAATAATGCAGGAACCAATGCCGCACAAGTGATGTTCCCCTTGGGTTTATAAACGGATGTGTCTAATCCTAACGCATCGATTATCCCCTGCAATTTTTGGATAACGGCATCCATTTTTGTGTTGGTTCCCTGCAAGGTTTCATCCAATGCCATCGGTTTTGTGATGTCTACTATTGTCATTATTCATCCTCCCCTTTGTATGTCATGCACATTTTACCGTCTACGATGCTAAACGGTGCTATATTGGCGGATATTGTGTCATTGTCGATTGATATGCGGTCACCTGCGGTCAATACATTTTGCTTGCCCGTCAGAACGATCTTGGCAACGCCGCCATCTACTACGGAAACGCCATCAACCGTAACATCACCCACGCCGGATGTGCCACCACCGCCACCACCGCCACCGGATGTCCTAACAACGTCCGTGGCCGTGTTCTTGATGAAATCTATCAATCGCCTATTTCGGTTTGTTCCACCCAATCGGCGGGTTGATGTGAACACCTTTTCATCGTTAGATGATCTCGTCAACAATGATTGCTTATCACCGCCCGAATCCGCAACGAAATCGGTGAAAAATCCCTTTTCCCCGAAATTATGGGTAATCTGATTTATGATTCCGATGTCCTTGCCATTGGCCGTTGCATAATCTCCCACTAATAACTGCGGTTTGATGGTGCAATTATAACTTTCGTTCAATCCCGTCCGTTTTAACTGCCGTGCCAATGTCATCGCATAATTTGCCAATTCACCCTGCGTGGTGTTTTCCAATACCGGGGCAAAATAGGTTTTGTTTGCAGGTAATGCCCAATATTTCCATTGTGTGATGTTCACAATCACGGGTTCCAAATCTGCCCCGCCCGATGTCTTGCCGGCACAATATAATTTCGAATATGCCCCGTCCACGGATTTATTTGAGGACCGTTTGAATAATTCATCGTTATTGAATTTAAACACCGATTTCGGCAAATATGAACCACGGAAACCATTGAATCCGATTATGATCGTTCCGTCCGGCATTTCCTCAATGCCCCAATCGGTTCCGCTTGCATATCCCGATGCCATGTCGGATATGGTCTGTAATATCTTTAATCCCGTATCCGATGCAGTATATTCCAACGTGAATGTTGAATTGTTTTCCTCTATCTGATACCGGTCAACGCCAAGGGTGTCCATTACCCATGCGCACAAATTCGACACGGTATCCGTTTTCTTGCCCGATTCGTTAATGGTGTTATCATTTAATAACACGCCCGTCCTATTACGCCCGGAAATCGAAACGGTGCTTTTATTATAGGTAAAATCTACTTGGTCAAGGTATGATTCGCACATCTTGTAAACATTGGAATCACCCATCGTCATGCCCAATGTGATCTTGGCACCGGGCATGAACAATGTTTGGTCCTTTATAAATGCATCGGAATCATAATTTTTGACTTCCGCGTTGACCTGCGTGATGGGGTTGTCAACCTGCGCCCTAAAATTGCCCGATTGAACAAATGCACCAATGTCCTTGACATATGTATATCTTAACAGATATAACAACGTCGAATCATCGTCCGGCAATATCGCGGTGCCGTAAATGGACCCCGTGGCCGGATGCGTCCATGACATCTGTGTATATCCGTCATCGGTGATGATTTCCTCGTCCCCGGTCACCGCATCTTGCCAATGGCCATCCTCAACGTCCATCATTCGGGTTGCAATTCCATCGTGCAAATATAACGCCTGCGCTTCCTCGGTGTAATAATGCGCCATTCCGCCCAATCCGTCCGCTTCACCGAGTAATTGTAATGATTGCCATAAAAACGGCCTTGGTGTTGTCATTTAATCACCTCATTCCGTGTATTCTCCAAATTGGAATGTAACCTTTAAATCAAATACATGGTCTGCATCCTTTGCCACATACGGTGTGTGGTAATTTGCCGTAATGACATCACCTACCGCAGGTGCCGTGTCGAATATAATCGCCGCACCGTCATCCATATCGTTCCAATATAACCTTGCTTCGGCAGAACCATCGTTCTTGTAATATTTGTATGTTTGTTCCGCCCCGGTCAATTCCACGGTGCCCGCATTTGCATCGGCAAGCAATACCCAATTAGTTAAATCATTTGAGCCGTAAATCACGCCTGCATTATCGTTCTTGATGGATGCAAAACCGATTATGTTTGCCATGTTCTCGATTATCCATCCTGCACCAATGGGATAAAAACGTTTGAAATTAGATGATGTACCCTCGTTGCATTGATATGAACCTAATGTATAACTGATTAATTCCTTTTTGCTTGTGGTGGAAGTGTTACGCAATCTCCTAACATATAACTGTGGCTGACTTCCGTATCCCTGCGATTCTTGATCAATGGGTGGTATGCATATTCTTCTAAATGTGACCCCACTTGTTCTCTTGGTGCCGTTGACATAAACGGATATATTTTCGGGGAAATCAAAATCAAGGGTGAATCGTGTGGTTTCCCCGTCACCCGTGCCGACCGCTTCATTGGTGATGTCATCGCCTGCGTAAAAATCCTCAACGGGTAATACTAAACTTGCTTCGCCTTGATAACCGCCGATAAAGAATGTTCCCAAACCACCAACATTCATATTTTCAACGGCATATCTTTCGAATGTGACCTCGATTTTTTTGTTGGCCGCACTCCCGGCAAATGTGCCGTTTTTCATATCGTTTAATAGATTAAAATAATCATTGGTGAAATTTCCCGACCTATAAAAAGGATTTAATTCCTTGGTTGCCCTTGTGTACGAATAAAAACTGTAATATCCCGAGGGTGATGGTTTCTGAATACCAAACATGTAATATCTCAAACCATCATTGCCCCATTGTAATGAGCCATCGGATGCCCCCGACCAATGGATGAATACTGTCGCATATATATTGATGATGTCAACATTGGTCTTTTCAATGGTGATGGGGTTGCCATTCATATCTTCAAGCATCGCATGGGTGCATACCCTGTTATTGTTTCCCGAATGTGTGCCAATGCCGACCTCGGATATTTCCACGCCAACGGATGTCTGCTCGTTTAATTGGATGCTTCTTGTGCAGGATGCAACCCTGTTTGTCCAATCAACATTAAACACGTTATTCCCTGCGGTCTGTTTGCCCTCATAGGTAAACATATCCGTGTCCGTTGCCGCAGGTGTGCCCGTTCCGCTTCCCCAAAATATTTCGTAAAAATAATTGTTTTCAGAACTCGAATTTGATGAACAAAGGCATGTCCATAAATTATTGGTAATGATATTGTGTGCCTGTGCCCTCTGTTTTATTTCACCCGTCTTGGCATTGATAACCTCGATGTCAAATCGATTGTGGATTGATAGATTATGTTTTAATTCCATGGTATCCTCCTATAAATCACCAATATATGTTAATGTTCCCGTTGCCGATGCGCTTATCTCCAAATGTTCCTCGGTCTTGGTATCGTGATAATATATCCGAATCAAATCGCCGTCCGCCAATGCCGTGATCGTCAGATGTTCCATGTCATGGGGATTGTTTTTCGGTTCGATTGCGTCCGGCAAAAATGCTTGTGTAAAACTTTGTACCGAACCGCCCGCACCGTACAACCTGCCGATTGTGGCATCATATTCCACGGTGACATTCCCGACCGCATTTTGGAAATTACGGGTCACGCCATGCCCCATGTTCAAATATAACAACTTGGAATTGTTTTCATCTAATTCCATGCTATCAATTGGCCGTGTCACCTGTACCAACTGCCCACCGGGAACCATGTCATATTGATAAAAACTAACCGTGAATGCATCCGTTACATCGCCAATATTCAACAATGGTTCGCTGAATAATATCGCGATTCTTTCACCATCTTTTTTTGCCATATGCCACCTCACACATTATATATTGAAACTACTGACGGCGGCGGCGTTGACGGTGACACAAGGTTTTCCGGAACAAATGATATACTAAATGAATCCGTCAGAACCACCGGTGACATCAATGTTCCCTTGGTATATATTACCGTCAGATTTGATGCGGAATATGCCATGTTGAAATTGACAAAAGTCAATCTGATCACATTGTCATCAAATTCTATGTCCTCGCACGCATACACATTCCCGTTGGAATCCCGCAATAAAAACTCCCTTACATCACCTGCGGAATTAGGATAATCCATTGTGATTTCAATCTTTTTGCCCCAATCCCCGTTGTAATTAATATTCTTTGCTTCCAATGGGATGGTGGACAATCCGTATATTCTTTCACCAACTGCGGATGCCCCGATTTCAAGGTGTTCGTTTGTGTATCCTGCGTCATATCCTATACGAAACAAACGCCCCGTGGCGGTCACCCCCATATTGATATGTTCCGAACCCCTAACACCTATGCCCTCGGTATATGTGAACAAAACATATAATTTGCCATCGTCCGTCAATAATTGTACGCCGACACGGTAATCCCATGTATTGAATGCCTTTATCTTGACGATCGTCAAATTGTCCAACCCGCTAATCGTCACACGTTCCGCATCGCACCATTCACCGTCGATGTATTGGCGATAATATAATTGCCCCGCCATCAAGAAAAACACGGTCAATCCTAAATCCCAATTGCCATAATCGCCCGCAGGTGCCCGGACCGCAGAACAATCCGTTACATTGGCAATCGCCAATTCGTGTTCGTACTGTCCTAACGGTGTGCATAATTTTGCCTTTAACTGCCCCTCGGGTGTTACCCAAAACACCCACGGGATTTCCTCGGTTATAAATTCCCATATGCCCCTTGCGTTGTGCTTGGCCTTGGAATTGAATGCGATGGAACACGAAACGGCATAATCGGTAAACCAATAATCGTTCCATTCCGACCGTGACAATATTTCCATGTTTTCTGCCCATTTAACATGTAATATACCCTCACGGACATATGCCACCCAAATACGCCCGTCCTCGCGTTCAAAATACGGATGACACACCGCAACATCTGAATCCGTCAAACCGGCACGATGCACGATTCGTGACCGTTCGATTAATTCCTCATCATGTAACGGCACATCATGCCTTTGTATACGCATTTGTACCGCAGGATTTGCGTTTTCCCCGATTGTCTGCATGGATGAATTGATGCGTTCTTCAAGTACGGTGTCAATGTTCCTCATTCATCCACCACCTCTTTCACAACCATTGTGAACCGGGCAACGCCGTGTCCGTCACGCCATTCTTTCCATGAAATCTTTTTATCTTCTATATATCCACGGAATATCTGACCGCCCCAATCAATGACAACCAATGCGCCCTCATTCGACGCGTTATCCAATGCATCGCGTTTTTCGTATGTGTCACAATATACATTCGTAATCCGTCTGTGAACCGCCTGTCCGGGTGTCTGTGTGTACGGGATGCCTGTGAGGGACACAACATTGATTTTGGTTGCATCATAATCCCGTTTAAAACCGATGACGGTTCCGAGTATGTTATTTCCCCTTTTTATGTCCGCCATATCATCCTCCATAACCCATTCTTGCGTCCTTGGTCAATTGGTCAACCGTATATTCCGTTGCCGCAACAAACTGCCCTTGATCGTTCACGCCCTCGAAACGAACGGTTCCGCTTATCTCGGTTTTCTGTTTCACCGGTGACATGAATGACAAACCCGCAGATTCCAACAAATTATTGCTTTTTTCTATCCAATCGGATGCCCCGCCATTGTTGATGACATCCTGCGCGTTTTTCTTTGCGGCTTCCGCGCGTGCTTTTTCTGCCCTTTCCTCGGCACTATCGCTAAACGGGTTAATCCAATCAAGGAAATCATAAATGTCTTGGAATACGCCCGAAACTTTGTCCCAAACCCATCCCATAATCTTGGTGCATACTTCCCAAACGCCGTTAAAGAAATCTTTGACCGCCTGTAAAGGACCCGACAATAATTCCGCAATCCCGCCGAATATGGTGTCAAATGCTTCACCGACCTTGCCAACAACGCCCAATATGCCATCCTCACCCAATGCGGATGCGATGCCCGACACACCGTCAGCAATGCCGCCAAATACGAAATTAACCAATTTCAAAAGCGGTTCCAAAATCAGATTGACAACCTTTAAAATGGGTTCAAGGATTTTGTTTAATGCCTGCAGTAACGGATTGATCATTGACAACGCCGATGTGATTATTGGTAATACGGATTGTGCAATCATCGTTATTGTCGGCATTACGGTTTCCAATAATTGGAATATTGTCGGCAGTAACGTTTCGGCCAAATCCATGATAAACGGCAATATCTGCCCGGCAAAATCCAATATTAACGGCATCACCTTGTCAAACATCGCCTGTATTTTAGGCATGAATTTTATTAATCCGTCTGCCAATTTCTTCACTAACGGCATCAAACTATTTCCCAAACGGGTTATGATCGCACCGAATGAATCCTTTAGATTCGACAATGAATCATTTAACGCCGCCCCTGCCTTAACGTCATCGCCGGACATAACCAAACCAAGGTCATGCGCTTCCTGCTTCATTGCTTCAAATTCTGCCCCGGATGCATTCAACATGGGTGTCAAATCATATGCCACCTTGTCGCCGAACAATTCCGCCGCCTTTGCCGCACGTTCTTCCGCCGTCTGCAATGAATATATTTCATTCATCGCTTGGTCAAATGACATGCTACCGTCAAGGCTTTTTGCCGCACGTTCCAAGGAACCCATTTCAACACCGGATAACCCTGCGACATGTGCCAACTCTTGATATGATTCCGCGCTGACCTGCATTCTTTGTGATGCCTTGTCCACTACGTCCATCGCGGATGCCGATGACGATGCCATTTTCATTATGCCCGCACCTGCCGCAACCGCCGCACCGGTTACCGCACCTGCGACCTTTGTTGCCGTGCCAAGGCCCTTTTTCAATTTATCGCCGAATCCCGTTGCTTCCTTTTCGGCTTCTTCTAATCCGGCATCATAATCCTTTTTATTAAGGGTTAATACCGCCGCCAAATCAAATATGTTCATGTTTCACCACCAATCCGGCCTTTGCAATCACATTGGCCACGATTTCATCACCGGACATTTGGTTTGTTGGATTATCGTCCTTTTTAATCCAATCATAAAACCGGGCATTTGCGGGCATGAATCGGTTCTGATCGTCACGCCACAATCTGTCCGTAACATAAACACGGTATGCCATTTCCTTTTGGTATTCCTCATACCTTGCCATGACATACCGTGTAAATGGTCTTATTTTGTTTCGGTTTCCCTTGTATTCCCCATAGCAGAGCCAAAAGATATGTCCGAAATCTTCAAACCCTGCGATTCGAAAAAATCCAATGTATCCGCATCATTGAATAAATCAAATAACCGCATTGGTATCTGTATTAGGCTTATTTCAAATTCGTTGACCGGGACCCCCTCAATGCCTGCCAATAATTCAATGACCGCTTTTTTATGTGCCCCGATAACATATTTGATCGCACCTTTTACGTCCTTTTTCCATTCTGTTTCAAACTTTTTATCGGTGAATATCTCCGTGACCGGGTCCAATATGTTCACCAATACATCAAGCGCGTCCTCGTTCTTGATTTCGGATAATTTTCTCATTATCTTTTAAACTCCTTTTAGGGTGTTACGGGTTCTGCCGTTCCCGCCTGTATAAATACCTCATATGGAACCGTGTCCGGTTCGCTTATTGATGAATGTGCCGTAAATTCGAACGATTCCTGTCCTTTTGCCCTGTCCCCGGTCTGAATCTGAAATCCGCCCGTTGACAATGCATTCATCATGTGAATCGCAACAAATCCGCCATTGGTATCACCGTTCTTGTCGGAATAATCACCAACCCACCAAATGTCGCTGAAATCGGCATCCTCGAGGTCTTTACGGGGAATAACATGGGTGTCATCCTCCGCGTCAATATCCGCCGCCGCCATTAACATCTTAACGGATGCCGCGGTAACGGTGAGATATGTGCCGCTGATCTTAACATCGCGGTCCGTTAATCTCTTTAATTCCTTGGTGTTCTTGGGGCAATTGTCGATGTCCGACCCGAAATCCTCAAATGTGGGGTTATCATTGAAATTTAATCCACCGGATGTTGCACCAAGGATGTTTCCGATTGTACCCGTTGACGGTGTGAAATCATCCAAAAGGATACCTGCGTTTAATAGCAATTCTTTAAATAAATCGCTCGGTATCTGTGTATATTTCATCTTGATTCTCCTTTCAATCGAAATATTCTACGCTAAACTGTAAGGCAATCCGTCTGACCATATCATCCGGGTCCTCCATGCGTTGTGCCCACGGTGTGCCCTTAACAATCCAAAATGCACCGCCATCAAACGGAACGTTTATTCCGCCACGGCCAATGTGTTCGGATATTTCCTTTTCCTTTGCCGTGATCTCCGTCCATGATCGTCCACGATACCAAATTGATGCCGTCAGAAATACCGTATTGTTGAAATCATCCGACGCGGCTTGATATGTGATATATGGCATTGTTTCTTCGTCCGGGACCGTGGATTGATCATATGCAGGTATTCCGAACGAACTCCAAAAATTATGGTATGCTTGCAGTTTGTCCATTCGTTCCCCCTATATCAAATGATTCCGCCGTATACTGCCGCATGTTTAATCCGGCCGTTGGCGGTGTTTGATGATCGTCGGTGCCCGATGTCAAACGAAAATACAATCCATCGCGTTTACGCTTTAAAACCGTATGGAAATTCAATTCGACATTTTTTCTTACAGTTAATGTATATGTTGACTTTGCGCCCATGGCCTGCGCAATCTTGACCTGTGTGGAATTATCGAACGGCATCGCACCAAGTATTTCGATTCCCTCCGTGTATGTGATCGTAGTGCCGCCATAACCATCCGACACCGTGACCGCATTCATTACAACGAACGGTTCCATGGAAGATGTTAATAAACTCATAATTTGATTTTCCTCCATTTATTTAACCGCGCACCGAATACCGATTGCCATGTGCCTGCGGAATTGCCGCTTGCCGTCTGTCCCTTTGAATAGGAATAACCGCCAAACGATTCCGATGCAAACGGTGATTGTGCTTCCGAATCTATGTTGCCATATTTGGTCTGCCATGCCTTGATCTCGTCTGCCAAAAGGATGAACTCTTTTGGCACGGCCATTAAATTAACCGTGCCATTAAAAGTTTCATCCAAGAGGTTCTCATTCCCATCATGAAGATATACGCCATCATTGAACACACTACCACGAATGCGATAATACTGTCCCTGCTGAATTTTGTCAGCAATATCCAACTGCCCCCCGGATATGGTGTGTACACCCATATATTCGGGTTGCAATGAATCGAACCAATTATTTAATTCGTGGCAGATTTCCGTCAACATATTATATCTCCTTATTTCTTTGAATCCTTTTTGCTTTCTGCCTTTTTGGTTTCCTTTTTAGGGGCCATCGGCTTCTGCGTTGTTGTTTTGTTCGTTACGATAACAGACATAACACCCTCCTTAATCTAATGTAAGGCCGGATAAATCGAAGAATTCCATTAACCTGCCCACGCCGGTCTTTTCCTGCAAAACAACGATGTCCTGTATATCCTTGTTGGTTACTTTGAATACGCCGTTGTGATCGCTATCAAGTGTTACAAGACCTGCGCCCTGTGTGGGTGATAATCCAACCTTAACATCTGCATATGTTAATCCATCTGTGAAATCGCTGAAATCAAGGCCGATGAAATATCCCTCACCCCAATCGGTTACAAGTTGACCCTCGGTCAATTTATGCAATGTACCTGTTATCTTTTTGCCGGTTACGGTCACACCCGTCTGAATGTCTGATGCGGATGTTCCCCAAAAGTCTGTGTCACCATCCACCGGAGCAACGGTGACACCGGTCATTCCCCCGAGTTTATGGTGCCTTTAATTACGCCACCTGCGTATTCAACCATGAACTGTATGCCGTCCATAACAAGGGATTCGATCTGTGCGCGTTCCTCGTTCTGATAACCGGACTTGATTCCGATGTATCCTAACTCGTCTGTGGTAAGGCTGAATGCTTCCGCAACGTCACCATTCATGGTGAGATAATAAAGGATGATATTCTGTTTTGCAGTAGCAACGAATGTTCCCTGTGTTACCTGTGATGAAAGGATAACGGTTCCTAAACCAAGGAAATTCTCAATGTAATTCATACCAAATGCGGTCTGAACGCTGATGGTTGCCTTGCCAAGGTAATCGGCAACGTCAAGGGGATTAACAAAATAAACTGCTTCTGCGGTGTCATCTTCGAATGCTACCTGTAATGCACCCCATGCGTTTGCAAGTGCGGCCTGTAATCCTGTGCCGGATACGCTTTCGGCACCTGTGATTGTTCCATTAAGGAATGTGAATAAATCGGTTCTGATGCCCTGCTGAACCAATGAAAGCAGTTTTGCATCGGTTTCAACAACTGCGGTCTGTAAACCGGATTTCTTGATTGCTTCCGCAGAAACGGCCTTGCGCCACTTCTTTAATGTGATCTCGCCAACGGCCGTCTTGGTCTGTGTGATCTTTGATAACGGGATGATGTCACCCTCGGTAACGGCACCATTGTTTACTAATGACCCGGTCATCTTGTAAACATACATTGTTGTGCCTTCCATCATGGGGATTTTTCTTGTTACGCCTAAAACTTCGATAAGTTTTGCAAGGCTATTATGTGTGAACTGTGCCACAAAGTCCACTTCGCGGATTCGCTTCATGGCTTCCGCATTTGTGAGGTTATCTAATGCGTTCATGTGTTTTCTCCTTTACTGTATGAATAATTCTTTGTTATCCATCATTGCCTTTTGGCGTTCAACGGTGTCCTTAATTGCCATGATCTGATCTTTGGACATCTTGCCGCCATTGTTGGCAGGTGGATTCGGTGTGTTCGCGCCTTGGGTTCCGGTGGTGGTGATAAATTCTGCCCATTCATCCTTTATGGAATCCTTTAGTTTGTCCACGCCCTTTATTTTGCCATCTTTGTCAATCTCGATACTATCAACGTCGGAAACTTTCAGCACCGCCGCGATGCGTTTGTCAGAAATGCCGACCTCTTTTAATAATGCACGGTATGCATCCTCTTTTACGGCCTTTGTTGCTTTCGCATCCACATCCGCCTTGTATGCGTCAAATTCTTCCTTTAATGCATCGTATTTGACCTTATAGGGATTCTTGCCGTCATTCTGTTCGGCCGCTTCCCTCATTTCGTCCAATTCTTTTTGGACCTTTGCAAGTTTTTTTGTGGTTGATTCGTTTTCGGATTTGTGTTTTTCCACTTCATCCTGTAAACCGGTAACAGATTCCATATGGCCATCTATGATCGCCTGCACCTGTTCATCATTCAAACCATACCCACGCAACATTGCTTTTGATAATGCCATTTCAATTTTCCTCCGTTTCTTCGGAACACGTTCTTGTGATTTACAGAAAAAGACAAAAAAGGACTAACTGTCACCCCCACGCGCGGGATAACAATTAATCCTTTTATATCACTTGGACTTTTTATGCCTTATTCTGTTATGTAAATAGTTTAACACACTACCTTTTGTGCGTCAACCATTTTTTAAAAAATGCTCGGCCATTTCGCAATATTCATCCGCATGGTTCACAACTGCGGGTTGCAAATATGGTTGTGCCTTTGTCCGGGATGTCCCCATTTCAACATCAATTTGTTATCGCAAGGCTTTTTATCCTTACTTCTTATGGTTTGCTATCCCATAAGGTCGGCGTACATCACCACCCGGAACGGGTGTCGGACACTCTTGGGGGAATTATTACATCCTAATTATCGTTCATCCCCTACGCTCTACGGTGTTGGTTAGTTTCCAATTACCTCGGTGTTAGCGTTGAATAATTCATCAATCCCAATAAAACCATTTCTTTTGTAGCGGGCATTAATTATGTTGTAATCCAATTCAAATATTCTGCACCATTCTGTCAATGTCTTTGTAGCATTTCCAATGGTGATTTTTACATTTGTGCATCTGTTGTTGCATTGTTCTTGGTTGCTACTCCATCTGCAATTGCCGGGTTCATAGTTTCCATCGTTGTCCTTTCGGTCAATCGTTAATTCGTCTGAATACCCGTTCTGAATCGCCCAATTATAAAAGTTTTCAAAACTGTTCCGCCATTCATCACAAACAACAATCCCGCGTCCGCCATATCTGTCATATCTTGCATCATTTGGATTATTGCATCGGCCTTTCATTCCCTGCCATATGTTGTATAATCGTGAGCCACTCATTTTGTGACTATGGTTTTTAACAAGATTAATGGCATCCGTTTCCTTTTTCAGACATCCGCAAGACCTTATGGCCCCGTTCTGTAAGGAATCGGAACGAACCGATTTCATATTCCCGCAGGAACATTGGCAAATCCAATAGGTTTTCCTTGTGTTCCGGTCATCCATCCCGATCACGGTCAAACGTCCGAATTGTTGTCCTGTTAAATTATTGGTTCTATTGATGTTTTTCATTTTGTTTCCCCTTTCTTATGTTCCAATATCTACTTATATTGTACCATAATCGAAAAGGAAACGCAAGGTGCTTTCACCGATTTTGCCCGATTTTCGATACGCATTTCTGCGTAAAGGCGCATGTTATGTCTACGCGGCATATTCAACGTTTGTGCCTATGTATACTTTTCCTCCGTCCGCTTCCACCGCATGTGTGATGCTATTCCGCAAACGTCCGGTATCAACGGGGCATAACATCTTGGCATACCCCTCGGCCTGCAATCCGATCGCTTCCAATGCCCGTTCGATTTGTTCACGGGTTGCACGTTTTATCAATTTGCGATTGCTTGATATATTGACGTTAATTTCCATTAAATCACCTGCCTTTGAAGAAATCCGCCCAATATGGGTTTTCCTTGTCGAATATCCTGCGTTGTGCCGGGGTTAATTTATGGGGATAATCGGCAAACAAATTAAACGATGTCTGTTTGTCAAATGAAAATATAAATTCCCCTTTGACTTCATCACCGTTATCCAACCACCAAACGTGGTCTGTATCTTCATTTCTGTACCAATTATTTGATGCCACCGCTTGTCCCTTTCTTCTGCTTGCCTGTTTCAGTATTAATATACCCTAATACGTCTTGAAATTCAAGGGTTTTTTGGCATGAATCAACCTCCGCCAACATCATGGTCTTTTCAAATGTCATTTTCATCCCGGCAACGCTGATTTTGTCCACGGTTTTACGGCATCCGAATCTTTTATATAACGTGTCGGCAACCGTGGTTTTTTCCGTCCATTCCTTGTCCATGAATGTATATGTTCTGACGGATTCGAATGGTTGCCATCCGCTTTTCGTGGATGATTGCAATTCCAAATACTGCAAACCGTTTTCCGTGGTTCTGCGGATGATCGCCGCATGTTTGCCCGTGGATAATAAATATTCCTTGTTCAAATCAATATTGGTGATGATCTTGGCAACATCCGATGCTTCCTTGGCAACCTTAAATTCTTGTATATTGGCATTTGCCGATTCCAATGTTGCCTTAATGTTTCGTGTCCTCGAGAACGTCGCACGGCTAATTCCGCCACGATAATCGGTAACGTCCATACCTGCTTTATTCCCGCAGTAAGACAACGCCAACGATGCACACGAACCCTCGGTTTGGTCACCGCCTGCCAACTTGCCAATAATTTGTTCCTCGGTCAATGGTGCCGTCAAATCCTCAACATCACGATGTGTGACGTTGTTTGCCTTGGCCGCATTACATACCGTATCATATGATTCCATATTGTTGGTGTGTATAATTTCGGGTTCCGCAGGTTTTACGGGTTCTATGGGTTCCGCAGGTGTTCCCGGTTCCACATCCGGTAATTGTGAATACTTCCTGTATTCCGCCCCGTAAACGTTCCGCATGTGTTCTGCGATTTCGTCCTGTTTCGTAATCGAATGGGATTCCATCTTGTAGTGTTTCTCTTTCCAATCCTTGTATGACATCCCTTTCAGATTGTCATCATGCCGTAAATCGGTGTTTGATACATCACGTTCAAAACCTTTGACGGATGCAATCATCGTACACCGGCAATTGTAAATGTTCGCAGGGTCCGCCTTGGGGTCACCGGGATACATTATATCGCCATATTCGTTATGGAACGGTTCGTCATTATTCACGGCCACCCCGTCCAAATCTGCGTGCCAATGTCGGGTTCTGAAATCCAACGTTGCCAACCATTGTTTTTGGGTTTTAATGCCCATATCATTGGCGCGGTCATACGATGCCATGCGTCCTGCGTTCTCGACACCCGTGGTCATTGTGCGTGCGTTACGGATTGCCGCCTTACGGTCCGCATCACCCACGGTTTCCGCCAAACGTGTGGCCATGTGGGATATGGATTCACCTTGGATGATTCCTTGCATCATTACGGATTGCACCTGTTTTTTATTCCACGCCAAATCCTTGTTTTCGTTGATCATCGCAGAAATCTTACGCCCCGGTGCCGGTATGAAATCCTTGTTTTTCATCAATTCCGCTACCGTGTCACGGTCATATAACGTATATGATGTGTCCATCCGTGATGCCTTTTCCACTTGGAATGTGCCATAATCATGGTTGATGGCATAAACGTCGGGTTGATACCCATACGCGATGGATTTTGCGATTTTATCCGCATTGGTGAAATCCTTTGCCAACGCATCCCGCATTTCTTCCCAACGTTTGCCCATCATAATCTGACCGATGCGCCATTGTTGGTATTCCTGTTCGGTAATCAATCCATTGGCCAAGGCTTTTTGCTTTAATTCGTCCTTGATCTTGAATTTATTAAGGTAATCGTCCAATTTGGCGGCAATCTCTTTTTCGGCCTGCATATATTCAAACGCGATGCGTTTTTCCATCTGTTTCAAAAGGATTTCCGTTTCATCATGTCCGATGTCCCTCATTCAATATCACCCCTGTCCAATTCATTGGCCGTCATCTGCTTTAATATTTCTTCCGCATCATCACCATCGCCCAAAAGGGTCACGATTTTCTTGGTGACGTATCCCTCCGGCAGATATTGTGCGGATGAAATCAATAATTGTACTTCCTCTTGTGAATTGACGATCATGGAACGATTGAATGTGGGTGTATCCTCTAACCCTGCAATTGCAAGTATTCCCTGTAAGAAGTCAATCACGCAATATTCATATTCATCCGTTTTGGCATTCAACGGTTCATATGCCGCCTTGATCTGCGTTGCGGTCACGGCACCATTGGCGATGTTCTTGGTATCCAATGCCATGGCATCCTCATACAAATCGGAACGTAATTTTGCCAATAACGCTTCCCTGCTTTGGAACGGTGCTTCCATGGTATGCGATTCCGCCTGTACGCCGTCCTCGGTGGTTGCCGCATGTAAGGTTTTCATTTTTTTAACGAACTTTTCAAGGTCAATGTCATCCATTCCCCCGGCGTTGTTCAATGTCCAATAAATCAATGAACCCTCGTCAACGTTGTTTGCATAACCCGATTTGATTAAATCGTAACAATCGATTTGTTCCTGCAATCCCACGATCTCGGATTGTTTCTGCGAATTTGCCCATAACGGAACGATGGGGAATGACGGATAATTTTCCCCGGCATATATCTCGGTGCCGTCCGCAGGTGTCGAAACGGTTTTCTCGATATATGAACGCTTGTCATGTAATATGAACCCCTGCGGATGGTTCTCGTCCCAAATATAATCGGTATAGCCATCCACCTCGTACAATGTCACCCTTAATGGCTTATTGGTGTCTATCTGCCAAAATCTAACACCGGCCATTAATGCCCCGTTTTCCTCGTCATATAACGGAACGAACTGCAATACCGAAAACGGTTCCATGTGATCGTAATTCCAAAAACCAAATGCAACGCCACCGGACAATGCCATGCGTCCCAATTTCTGCATCTGCGTGTCGAAATCAACGCCCAATTTGTCCTTGGTGCCCGATTCTTTCCATGTGATGCCGTTGCCTAATAAATATTGATTTTCCTGCACGATGAATCGCGGGAAAAACTTGGATGCCATCTTGTAATTGGCACCCCACATGTCGGGAATTGCCTTGCCCGTCATGTCATGCAGTAATTTTTGGTATCTCTTAATCGTGCGATTCTGATGGCGGTCATATTCGTCAGCGAGAACCGCGGTTTGATAAAGGGATGATGCTTTGTGTTTTTCGATGCACGATTTCACGAATGCGGTTTTGTTTGCGTCCGTGTTCGATGCCCTCAAAAAGTCTTGATAAGTGACCATTTTTTATCCTCCTATATCATACAAGGCTATACTGACGGTTCTTCGCAGTTATCCTCATAGTTTTCACAAAATATCTTGTTGCATCCATGTCATGATCATTGATTTTGAC
>Ga0247611_10004522_pt1 | contig 19200 bp, 12 predicted proteins | sample 177DNAGHGhighgp2_FD_192422 | JGI IMG/M metagenome (GOLD analysis project Ga0247611, IMG submission 192422) | Sheep rumen microbial communities from Palmerston North, Manawatu-Wanganui, New Zealand - 1770 DNA GHGhigh gp2 | ecosystem: Host-associated > Mammals > Digestive system > Stomach > Rumen... | reverse complement strand
TGTTGCCGATATCGGCTTTGATGTGACGGTCCCCGCCGTATCAGTGTACATAACAACATTGTCACGCAAATCGTTACCGGCGGCGTTTAATATGGGTTGCTTGGTTGCAATTTGGTCATCAACATATTTTTTTGATGTGACGGTTTTGGCATCGGTTTCTGCAAACGCCGGCATGGCGATAAATAACGCAACAATGGTGGCAAACCACACCCCGGCGGGTGCTACCCGCCACCCCTCTCTAGAGGGGAACTTTGCTTCCGCGTTATAACGACCAAATACGATTCGCATGATTTACTCTCCTTTCTTTTTTTGCGTAACAAAAAACCGCACTGGGAAACCAAGCGGTCGGGGTGTTAGCAAATCATACTATCAGTGATCCCAACGGCTTTCGGGCAAGCCCTGTTGTATCACCGTCGGCACCCCGAACCATTCGGGGTGATTTTTTTAACGATGCAAAAGCACGGAAAATCACGCACAAAAACACACAAACGGATTACGATGCCTTGCACCGGATAGTAAAGGCCTGCTACAGCCCCGAACCAAGTTCCCACCTGATTCAAAACAGATTTTATCAGATTTACTAAATTCAGGTCAAGTAAAAAAAATGCGGGGTAAATGCCCCGCATACTAATTACCTATGATAATCACTATTTTTCCGAAAAATCGGCATCGCGTGCGCCATCGGATTTATTATCGTCCGACGCATTTGCACCTGCGGCATTTTGCGCCTCTTGTTGTGCCTTATACACCGCTTCGCCAAGTTTCATGGCTTTTTCGGATAACGCCTCGGTCTTTTGTTTCAGTGATTCCGCGGTCGCATCAGATTTCGCCAATTCATCCGCCAATTCTTTCTTGGCCGATTCGATTGCGCCCCTATCATCCGCGCTTATTTTGTCACCATGTTCTTTTAGTGACTTCTCAATCGCGTTGATTGCGGCCTCTGCGTTATTTTTTGCCTCCGCTAATTCGCGTTTTTTCTTGTCCGCATCGGCATTGGCGGCGGCTTCATCAACCATGCGTTTGATTTCTTCTTCGGAAAGTCCACCGTCAGATTTAATCGAAATCGCCTGTTCTTTGCCCGTGCCTTTATCTTTGGCCGACACATGAACAATACCATTTGCGTCGATATCAAAAGATACTTCGATTTGCGGCATTCCACGTGGCGCCGGCGCAATACCTTCTAAATTAAATTGCCCCAGCAATTTATTATCCGCCGCCATATCGCGTTCGCCTTGGAACACACGAATTGTCACGGCCGATTGATTATCTTCGGCGGTTGAAAACACCTGGGACTTTTTGGTTGGAATTGTTGTGTTGCGGTCAATAAGACGTGTAAACACACCACCCAATGTTTCAATCCCGAGCGACAACGGCGTCACATCAAGAAGCAAAACATCTTTGACATCGCCCTTTAATACGCCACCTTGAATTGCGGCACCCATTGCGACAACTTCGTCCGGGTTCACACCCTTGTGCGGTTCGCGGCCAAAGAATTCTTTGACCGTTTCAACAACCTTGGGCATACGGGTTTGACCACCAACCAAGATAACTTCATTGATTTGCGATTTTTCAATACCCGCATCCTTTAACGCCTTTTTGCACGGTTCAATCGTTTTTTGAATCAAATCATCCACCAACGATTCCAACTTTGCCCGCGTCAATGTCGTATTGAAATGTTTCGGCCCCGACGCGTCCGCCGTAAGGAAGGGCAGGTTGATATCGGTTGACATCTTGGACGACAGTTCGATTTTCGCCTTTTCGGCGGCCTCTTTTAACCGTTGCAACGCCAATTTATCGCCCGACAGGTCAATACCGGTTTGTGCCTTGAATTCTTCAATTAAATATTTCAAAATCCGCGCATCAAAGTCCGACCCACCAAGTGCCGTATCACCATTGGTTGATTTCACTTCGAACACGCCGTCAACGATTTCAAGCACCGACACATCGAACGTTCCACCCCCAAGGTCATATACAACGATCGTGCCGTCCTTGCTTTTATCCAACCCATACGCCAACGCCGCCGCGGTCGGTTCGTTCACAATACGCAATACGTTCAACCCCGCGATACGACCGGCATCTTTGGTTGCCTGGCGTTGCGAATCATTGAAATACGCCGGCACAGTAATAACCGCATCGGTCACCGCCTCACCAAGATAATTTTCCGCATCTTTTTTAAGTTTACCAAGAATCATCGCCGAAATTTGTGACGGGGCATATTTTTTGCCATCAATTTCAACCCATGCATCACCATTATCGCCCGCAACGATTTTATAAGGCACGCGTTTCATAATCTCTTTAACTTCTGGACTATCATAGCGCAACCCCATAAGACGTTTGATTTCATAAATAGTATTTTCCGGATTTGTCACGGCCTGGTTCTTGGCGGTAATACCGACCAACTGTTCGCCATTAGATGTAATTGCAACAACCGACGGCGTTGTCCGACCACCTTCGGCATTTTCAATAATTTTTGGATCGTTTCCGTCCATGAACGCCATGGCGGAATTAGTCGTTCCTAAATCGATACCTAATACTTTTCCCATTTTTTTACTCCTATATTTATTTGTCTTTGTATGCCACAAATATAGTTATCACAAAACCCATTTCAAGACCATAGGAATAAAAATAGTGGTTAGTGTAAGTGGGTAGTGGTTAGTGAAAAAGGATAACGGGCGCATCCGCGCCCGTCACTAACCACTTACACTAACCACTAATTATTTCTTGGCCGGTGCCGCCGCAGGTGCCGCGGTTGCCGCCGGCTTTTTCACATCGGCTTCTTCCGGCATCTTACCACCGATTGTGGCGAACGCCAATTCCGCCTGGTGCAGGCCCAGTGCCACACCATCCGGCAAAACCAAATCCGAACCGTGGACGGTATCGCCAATTGTTAAATCCGCCAAATCAAGGACGATTTTTTCCGGTAATTTATCAACCAGTGCAACCAACGAAACCTTACGCACCGCAAAGTTCAAAACGCCGCCCAGTTTTAACCCCTTGGACGTGTCGGCATTTATAACCTCTACCGGCACCGAAACGCAAACAGGCTTTTTAACGTCAATGCGTTTGAAATCAACATGAACGATTTTATCAGACACTGGATGATATTGAATATCCATCAACATTGCGTCTTCTTTACCATTTTTTATCGTAATATGAAACAGTTTTGTCCGTAACGCCGGAATTTGAACAATCGGCGCAAAATCACGGCCAGAAATTTCGATTGCGACCGGTTCTTTCTTTTCGCCATAAATGACGGCGGGGATATTTTTGTTATTACGAATTGCACGTGCGGCCCCCTTGCCGGCAACATTGCGAATCTCTGCATTTAATTCAATTGCCATTTTAAGTCCTTTTTTAATTTTTATTGTTATACACAACCTCCAAGGGTGTTGTGTGGGCCACATTATGCACCAAATTTATTGAAAATGCAAGTTATTTATTGCCGCGTCGCCGCAAAATCAAAAAACGCGCCCGGCCGTATGTTTTGTCGCGCAACACTTCCCATTTTTTTTCATCGGGCGAATAGGGCACAACCTTTTCAATTTCTTGGACAACAATCGTGCCAGCACGCACAGAATCCTCCAAATTTGCCACAAAGTCAATTCCGACACGCGCATCTTCATATGGCGGATCAACAAAAATCAAATTCACACGCGGTGCATATTTCCAGATACGACTTGCCGCGTCAGACGCGTCAATCTTAACCCGCGCCCAATCAATATCGCGAACATTTTGTCGCACCGCGTTCAAAGAATCATTCGAAATATCGGTAAAAATCGCGGTCGAATCATTATATCGCGACAAGACTTCGATTCCCAACGCACCAGACCCGGCAAAAGCGTCCCAAACCGCCAATTTTTGATATGGTTCCAACAGTATTTCGCCGAGCATATTAAACACCGCCGCCCGCCCCATATTCTGGGTTGGGCGCGCAGAGTGGGGCACCCGCAACTTTCGCGCGCGTAATTCCCCGGAAATAATTTGCAATTTTGAATCCATATGCTACAGTTTATAGCAATGAACATAATGACGCAAGTTTTAAATTTGGCACGGCGCGCGGGCGCGGGTGGCGACGTTCCGGTTGGTGCGGTAATTGTCCGCGACGGGAAAATTATTGCGCGTGGCGAAAACTTGGTCCAACGAAAGATGAACCCAACATTGCACGCGGAAATCGTCGCGATAAACCGTGCATGTAAAAAACTAGGCGTCAAATTCCTGGACGATTGCGATATTTATGTTTCATTGGAACCGTGCGCAATGTGTGCAACCGCGATTTCATTTGCGCGAATCCGCAATATCTATTTTGCGGCGACGGATGACAAGGGCGGTGGTATTACCGCAAACGCACGCATGTTCGATAATGACCGACACCTTTGGCACCCAAACATAGTGCAATTACCGGAATACGCGGATGCGTCCGCCGGATTGCTGCGTGAATTCTTTGCCAAACGACGTAAAGATAATAAAGGAAACAAAAAATGAATATTGAACCCAAATTAACAAGAGAAGAAAGATTACTATACCAAGAATATATGATTGCCGATAAACAATATCCAACCAAATCAACACAACGCGTTACACTGGCCCCGACAATGTCATATGACCCTGAAATCATAACATTCAAAGGGTCGAAGAATTGGACCTGTTTAGACATAGGCAGCCTGGTATGGCTAAGTTCCAAAAACACCATACGGCCCGTTCGATATAATATGAACGATTGTGATATTATGTTGGTTCTTGATGTCAACCCTTCCAAGAATAACATTATGAAAGAACTGCGAATTATTGGTAAAAAATTTGGACTTCTAACGTTGGATTTAAACAACGACACCGAATTTGCGTGGCAATGGAAATTTTATTCCACAACGGTTGGCGACCATATCTTGGTCAAACCAGATACCGACCCAAAGAGAACCACCGACTATAAGATATTGCGCAATTTTACAATGGAAGAAAAAATGGCCAGATTCTTTAAATTACAAAAACAATACTAAAAAAAATCCCGCAAATGCGGGGTTTTTCACTAACACTAACCACTAACACTACCCACTAAACCAACGACTTTCCCGTCATGTCCGCCGGTTGTTTCACACCCAGCAGTTTCAAAATCGTTGGTGCGACATCTGCCAAACCGCCATTACGCAACTTTTTATACGGTGGTTCTGACACCAAAATCGCCCGCACCTTATTATTCGTATGTGCGGTCCACGGGGCGTTCGATTTATCATCCCACATTTTTTCCGCATTACCGTGGTCGGCGATAATCAGCATTTTTCCCCCAACCGAAAGCACCGCCGGCACAATTTGTGAAAGTTGTCCGTCCAAACATTCCATCGCCCGCACGGTTGCCGCCTCGTTCCCGGTGTGTCCAACCATATCGCCGTTGGCAAAGTTCAACATGATGGCATCAAATTTTCCAATGCGTTTCAACAATGCCGCCGTAATTTCATTTGCGGACATTTCAGGTTTCATATCAAATGTCGCAACAGCCGGTGAATCAATCAGGACCTTTTCTTCGTTCGGGTAATCAATCGTCCGTTCCGCATCCATAAAATATGTCACATGATTATACTTTTCCGTTTCCGCAATTCGTAATTGCGAAAGCCCCGCCGCCGCAACCACATCGCCCAAAGTATTTTCCACCGGAATATCAGTAAGCAGTGCAGGGCAGTGTTCATTTAACCCTTCGCCATATTGCGAAAAACAAAGTATATGCGCCCGCGTGTCCAGCAATGCGCGAACGATTTGCCGCGCACGGTCACTACGATAATTACCAAAAACAAACCCGTCACGCGGTGAAATCGGTGTTGGATTTATAATTGTCGGCTTGAAAAATTCATCCGTCACGTCCGCCGCATAGGATTTTTTAATTGCGTCTTCTATCGTTGGTGCCGATGCATCTGCACGCGCATTTGCAATCGCATTGAACGCCATTTCCGTCCGGTCCATATTTTTATTCCGGTCCATCGTATAGTATCGTCCTGACAACGTTCCAAAGAATGCACGCCCGTCGGCAAAATATGGTGCCAATATCCGTTTAATCGTTCGCACATATTTCATTGCGGAACGCGGCGGCGTATCACGCCCATCGGCAATAAAGTGGATACAAACCTTTAGTCCCGCATCCAAAATATATTTCATAATCTTTATTTCGTCCCGCACATCCGCATGCACCCGCCCATCGGACATCAGACCCGCAAAATGCACGATTCCGCCGTCCCGCCGAACATCAGCAATAAATTTGTTTAACGGTTTGTTTTTTGCCCAATCTTCACGTGCGAATCGCAATAAATACTGCATAACCACACGTCCGGCACCGATACAGATGTGTCCAACCTCTGAATTTCCCATAAGATTTCCTGGCAAACCAACCGCCGTCCCCGACGCACGCAAAAACGAATTCGGATATTTTTTAACCAGCCCATCAAAACACGGCATTTTCGCCATCGCCACCGCATTGTGGGCACGCGTTTCACTGTACCCGACACCATCTAAAATACATAAAACAACCGTTTTTTTCATCATTTTTCTCCTGTACAGTCCCCATGATACCACAGGGCTTTTTTGATTGCAAAACAAAAAGAAACATTGTATAAAATATGGGAAACATATCTTATAAAAGGACAAAACATGTCTGGGAAAGCATATATACCATCGACGGTCGACCAACATATCGGCAAACGCATGCAGTTGCGACGCACAATGATGGGAATGTCATTAAAGGATTTGGCACACGTATGTGGTGTCACATTTCAACAGATTCAAAAATATGAAAGTGCGGACAACCGCATATCTGCATCGCGACTATTCGAAATCGGTTGCGCAATGCAAACACCGGTTTCGTTCTTTTTTGTTGGATTGCCGGGGAATATGCCGGACGAAACGAAATCGTCGCGTTCAATTCATGTCCATTCACCAAGTTCGGACGACCCGTTGATTCGCACCGAAACATTGGAATTGGTTCGTATGTATTGGAAATTGGCAAATGACAAACAACGCGAATCCGTAATGAACTTGCTAAAATCACTAACCGAAGGCGAATAAATATATTTTATCAACACAAACACCACCCAAACGGGTGGTGTTTGTTTGATTATATCCATTAGTTTTTGCCGGCCGCATCAATGGCATTTTTCAATTGATTATAAATCTCGGCCATCAGACTACCTTCCGTACAAGTCGTTGTTGGGGCATTGTCACCGGTACCGCCACTTGTCGTGCAATTTCCCATAACACTGGCAGTTAAAAGATTCTGTTTAAGTGTGTTTTCTGTTACAATACCCGCGTTATTTATCTGATTTGTAACCGCTGACGAAACTGCTGATTCCAAACCACTTTCCGTCACGTATTTTTTGGTCGCAAGTAATGTGTTAAGTCCATGCGTCGCATCATCCCCAACCGTCACAACCGTAGATGGTAATTGGCTTGCGGAAATGGTATCACTTGGTTTTAAATACGTGCTTCCCAAAGTACTTTCTAATGCAGATTGTGTAACCGCACTATCAATCTTATTAGCCAACGAATTATTGCCCGTGCCCAAATTTTGACACACATAATACGTCTGGTCCGAACCTGCCTGGGCATTATAACAACGCAAATATGCCGATGTCGCCGCAGTACACACATCCGCCGGTTTGGCGACCTCTATACAATTGTCTTGTTCGTCTGTCGTGTACGTATCTCCATTGCATGCCGTTTTTGTAACGGTCTTTTTACCAATGGCCGAATAAACACCACTAGTTTTTGTCCCTCGACTATACGTCGTCGTTGATGTTGTTTTTATTATTGTAGAAGAATTCGTATTCCCCGCACACGGGTCAACCGCCGCTACGGCTGTTTCCGCCGCACTTTGCGCCGCGCTCTGTGCCGCACCCAATACCGATGTACCATCCGCACAAAGGTTGTACTCGCTGCCATTATCCTGTCGTGTGCACTTATAATAAACTTTACCAGATTCGGTACAAACACCACTTGGTTTTGCAATTTCTTCACATTTATCTGGTGTAGAACTTATCGTTGTTTCACTGTTATTACACTTTACACTCTTATTTACCACCTTACCAACCGCCGTATTCCAAGAATACGTTCCATAAGACTCAGAACCCGTCGGTGCAGTATACGAAACCGTTTTTTTCCTTTCCACCGATGATGAATTAGCATTTGTTCCAACACAGACCGCATCTTCTTTATTACTTAACGCCGATGAAAATGTTGTTCCAGTTGTTGCCTCGCACACATTATATTTTGCATAATTGGTATTACCAGTATAAGTTCCCTGTGGTTTACATTCAAAGTATGTCCCATTACACGTAACACCACTTGGTGCAACAATCGGAACACAAGGGTCATTTTCATTATCGACCGTATCACTCAAATCTGTATTACACATTTTATGTGTCAACACCATTTTACCACGTGTCGCATAAACTGTTACCCCGTCACTTTCTGTCGAATCCGATGGACCACTATAGGTCCGCAATGTGTGTTTTACAGCCGTATTTGAATCTTCGTATCCAGTACAATTATTATCGCCCGCCGGTCCTGTAAACGCCGCACCACCGTTCGGGCAAGATGGAAAATTCGTCCCATTGTAAATATAAAGCAACCCATCTTCGGCGACCAACCAAGCATCATTTTGTTGTGCCCCTTCAACCGCCTGCAATTCTACACAAGTATTCTTTTTCCCCTTAAAATTAAACGACGTCCCATCATTACCATCATATGTATCAAAAGAATTTTCATTACCGCACCCAGACACTGTCACACGCGCGCCGATAGTTCTCTCAGTCCTAGAAGCGTTATCATAAGTAAACGAACCATTTGTTTCCTTGTTTATATATTTTTGTGTATATGTAGGTGTGCACCCAACCGGCACATCAGCCGTTGTTGTTAATGTAGCATTCGTGCATGTATTTTTGAACGTCACTCTTTTGTGGGTAACTTTACTTGTTGCCGCATCCGTCACATCGGCAACACTATCTACCGTAATTCCACAATTATTATCGTATATATACGAAGTTGTTGAACCACTACCATCACACTGTGTTGTCACGATTTTAACCCCACTGCGCGTTGAATCAGCACATTTATCACTTCCCGTTCCATAACAACGGGTCCTGGTCTCGGTCGGTCTGCAATCCGTCCCATTTGTACCATCCGCCCCTTTTGGTGCAACAAATGTACCTATTGGATAATTTGCCCACGCCGACATAGTCGCACATACGCCCAAAATCGTAAAAACAAAAATTTTTCTTTTCATTTTTTATCCTCTCTATTTATCTTCTTTATATTTTATTCTGTACAGGTCATAGTATATCTATTTCCCCCGTTATCATCCGTCCCATTTGATGTAAGCGTTATTCCGCCCTGACACGGTTGCAACGTTGCACGATACGCCGAACGTGACACGTTCGCACTTGCGCCATTTGCCTGATATTCCGCCCGTGCCCAAACACCATAGTCTGATATATCCTGCATAAATTCCGTTAAACCCAAAGCATTACAATTTTTATTAAATAATTTTTGACATGTAGTATTGTTCGTCTGTTGCGCCTGCCAAAGTTCCAAGGCCGATGCACCGTTGGCGCCCTTGATGTCCGCAATCGCCACAACATTTACTGGCGTTGATATTCCCGTTGCACTCATCTTGATATATCCGCCCGACGTTGAAAAACTAACATCTTTGTTCAATTTGTTCGCAACGGCCGTTTCCAAATTATTTGTTTGTTGAACTAAACCACTGGTGCTATTCCCAACCGTGGTTTCTAATGCCGTGACCTTGTTCGATACAGTTGTCAAAGCACTTTGTTCCGCTTTGTTTGCAACATTTGCAGAAACAGTTGCAATGGCCGAAGAAAATGTTGTTCCGGCGGTATCAGCACAAATATAATACACAGTTCCACCATCTTGTGGTGTACATTCAAGATATGTTCCATTCACGCACACCGACGAACTTGCGGGCATCACTGGCAAACATTTGTCATCTATTTTATCAATAACATCGTCAGTCTGATCATCGCACATACTATGCGTCAACTTCATATATCCGCGATTATTTCCACTTGCCGAAACATATTGTCGCACCGTATTCTTTACCGCCGTCGCATCATTTTCATGCCCAGTACAAACCCCTTCGCCTTGCGCACCTTGGGGGCCCTGAAATGGGACACCACCTGATGGGCAATCTGGGAAAGTATTGTCTGTCCAAATATACAATTTGCCCGCATCATAACCTGTCCCAAGATTTTTTACAAACCATGCATACCCCGGTTCTTTTGCAACACTTGAATTGTTTTTTAGTGCATTCAAAGCATCACAATTGGCAAGTTCCCCCTGATAATAAATACCTGTTCCGACATCACCATCATACGTATAGAAAGACGTTGCATTACCACCACTACAATCCGTCTTGGTCATTTTTATTCCGGATTTTGCAGATTCTTGTCCTGCTTCTTGACACTTGGTTGATAAATTCGGACCACACCGTTCGGTCGTTATTGTTGCGTTACACGCGGCCCCATCCGCCCCTTTTAGCGCAATAAATGTACCTATTGGATAATTTGCCCATGCCGGCACCGCCGTACAAATACCCAAAATCATCAAAATAAAGACATTCTTCTTCACTTTTCAATTCTCTCTTGCCACGTTTTAATTACTCAACACAGGTCATAGTATACCGCTTGCCAGCGCCCTGGCTGCCATCATAACCGGCATCTTCGCTAATATTAAAACGCTCACACGGTTTCAGACTGTTTTGATATGCCGATATTGATAGTTCATCTTGAGTAAGTTCATTTGGATCAGACGCTTTTTGCACAACATCTTCTTTCCACACACCATATGCAGTAAAACTGTTTAACATATCCGATGCTGTTAAATTGTTGTTGCTGGCCCCACACTTCTTGTTATCGCCGAATAATAATTGACACTCCGTTTCAGTTTTATCTTTATACTGATCCTTCCAAATTTCAAACAAAGATTGCGCCTTTACACTATCGGCCAACGCAACCGAAGACACATTAGAACTTGGATTACACACATTATATTCACGCTCTGACGCATTATTAGACGTCAACTTCGTTTGGTTATAGCACTTATAATTTTTATCGTTTGCCCCATTACACCCACCTGCCGCCGACACAGAAATACATGTATCATATATGTATTCTTCCTTGGGGGATTCCGAAGAATTACACATTGACGTAATCTTTTTGGTATACCCAACCGTACCACTACCACTTGCCGCTATATATTCATACTGAATATTTTTTACCTTCTTCTTTGCGGCGTCACTGGTTGTATCACCACCACACGGGTCATTGTCGGAAATCGCACTAAATATCGATGTCCCAGTCGTGCAAAGGTTATACGTTGTTTCGGCTTTCCTGTCCGTGGTATTTTCATCACCCTTACGCTTACATGTTTTAAGAACTTTCTTATCCGACGGACATATCGAATTTGTATCCGGAATTTCTTCGCACTGGTCATCCTCTGACGAATCAACTATGGCGCTTGCACTTGAACTGCACGGAATCTTGTTTGTAACCATTTTACCGGGCGTATCATAGTAAGAATTTGTTCCAGTTTTAGTTGGTGCCGTATACGCCCGTTCTGTCTTTTTGACTATGGTTGTCGAATTCTCGTTACCGACACACTGCGGATATGTTGCACAGTACCCATAAGTCGTTCCACGTGCCGTCGCAGACGCAGTTCCTTCATCGGCCTGGCGCTTACACTGCATCCAAACACCATTCGTACAGGTTTGTCCAGCCGGTGTCGGCACCACTTCTTTACATTCATCCGCCGTGGATTCTGTATGTGTTGAATTATCACACATCTTATACGTTGAAACCATTGATCCCTGGCTGGTTGCAGTGCGCGTATACACCCGGCTTACCACTGATTTTACGGTATTTGGTTTATCGGCATCACTAACATTAGCACACGCATTATGCAAATTATTTGTTGATGTGTCACAATAGTAATACGTATCTCCATCATTATAATTCGGATTTGAACACGCATAATATACACCGTTCGAACAAACATTTGGATCAGCCGGCATCACCGGATCACAAATATCTTCGTCTTTATCCGTCACAGATGTACCCGACAAACATGTTTCACGTGTAAAAGTCGTAAACCCAACCGCGGTTTTAACACTCCCATTTCCCGCTGGTTGTGTATAAGAACGCGTGGTTTTCTTTATCAACGCCTTTTTCTGCGCATCCGTTGCACTCGACGGTAACGTCGCGCACGGATCATAATCACTTCCATCCGTACCATCAAACACATCAACATCACCCCCAGGCGTCCCATCACAATTTGTTATCGTCGTCCTTATACCGACCGTCGCGACGGTTCTTTCATTGTCGGTCGTTGATTTATATTCATAAGTGCCATCACCCTTCTTATTTATATATTTTGTGGTATACGTCGGCTTGCACATCCAATTATTTAATTGATTCAAAATACCCGTATCCGTGACCTCTTTACAACTCCATGAACCGTTCACATTAACATTACCCGATGCATCAACCGGCAAACAGCACACCTGCCATTGATTATTATAATATGCAAATGAACATCCCGGCCCCGCATCACCCTGAAGCCCATCTATAGATACAACACCCCAACAATTCGTACCATCTAACTTTCCACTTGGGTTTGGTCCGTTTGATTTGTTGCCATCAATCCAACACGCGGACGTAGTGTCACAATCTTGGATTTGACAATAATACAGGTTATTGCCGTCCGACGCAAAATTCGCCGGGACAATCTCATCCTTATATGCAAACAATTGTCCAAGATTACTCGGGAAACAACCCGTATAGGTTTGGGTCGTACTCGTCTGATTTGTACATGTCTGCCAAGTATACCCCGCCGCGCATGTCACAGTTGGGTTTGACGCGGGCGTACAAGGATCATTATGCGTGGCCGTAATATCATCATCCGAATCATTGCTGCACATTACCTGGGTCGTTGCAACATAACCCACATTGCGCGATGTCGAACTTGAATTACCCGACGGTCCATAATACTCTGTTGTCGTTGACCTTACGGTTCTGGACGCATCATCCCCTGCACCTGCGCACACACCATCGTCCACCAACGAAACATAATTCCCACACAAACTTGGATTAATATTAAGACAATAGTTCGTTGTACCAGGAGTATACCCAGGGGTTTTTCCTGGTTCACCAACCGTACATTTTACAACGGCCTCAGCAGATAAATCCGATGGGTTTTTATACTTATCACACTTATCAACCGCATAAAACTCACGTTTTTGTTGCCCGTTCACAAATACGGTCACCTTAACCGTATGTCCCGAATTTTCAAACCATCCTGATGCATTTTTCGTCGGTTCAACATATTCCAGGTAAGGATTTGGACTCACACTTGAATCCAATGTTGTAGCGGGATCCGATATCTCAAAGATATACGATTCATTCGCTTCATAATTTCCACTGTTATCACTGTTATCACTGTTCGGCCAAGAGGTTGCATCGCCTTGGGCCGTACATTTCTTTTTTGGCTTGTTGTCATCCGTTTCATCATAAAACACTTCACAAGGGTCAAGAGATATGGTCACCACCGGTTGACGCGCACTATCAGTAAACGACACCGTCGTCGTCAGATATCCTTGCCTATCGGGATGCTGACATGTACCACCACTACATGTCCCCTTGGATTGGGGATATGGAACATAAACCCCCTGCACATCATCTATGATACCATCACCACCACCGGCACCGTCTTTGCCGTCACAGACCTTTTTTGGAATTGGGTTTATCCCAGAACTGCTACACACACCATTTTGAAGTGTTTTATTCTGTATCGTCATGGTATAACAATCATTCGCGTCTTTTTCATCGCTAATTGTCACCTCTGGCGCGCAACCGGGCAACGGAATCGAAAACACACCCATAGAAATCTCACCAGGCCCCAGTGCGGCAAACGCCTGTCCACCCGTGACAACCGCCAAGGCAAAACCAATTACGCCAAATATTATATTTTTCTTCCTCATTTTTTATCCCCCAAATTAATCATTTCCATTCGTATTGCATATCATTTTATAAGATATAGATCCTTCAACATATTCGTCATCACCCTCTTGAACTTCTACCATAGTATACGATTTACACATCAACTCTTGAACAGTCGCGACCACACCATAATCTTTGATATCATCAGGATTGGTACTCTTTACCTGTTTTAAGTGTATATCCGCACCTTCACGAACCAATTTAAGGTTCGCCCATGGCAGGTATATACTCGCCGCATCGCTACTTTTAAGATACTGGCTCAAATCTACCTCTAACTTCTGCCAACCACACGTAGATGGATACGTACCTTCCGCACATGGCGGGGTACCCACAACGTCACAATTTTCACTACAGATATATGTCTCACTGACACCATTATTGGTAATGGTTTTTACCGTCACACCGCCACTTGCCGCATGTTCCGCAACATAAGCAACAATATACTCCGCCACGGTTTTATTGGCATCGTCGCCTGTAAACCCAAGTTTATCCGCGATATACTGCGTCACCGATTTATTCTTGGTATCGTCGGTATTAAGGCCAATTTTTGTTTCAACGGTATAGTTAACATCTTGCAGATAACTATTCTTATAACTACCCATTTCACCGATATACCCCTTAACAGTTCCCCAATTACCTGTACCGGTTCCAAAACCGGCGAGTATATTCTGAACCGCCGTCATATCGCTTTGTTCCGCTTTGCTGCTTACATCAATATCAAGTTCCTGCCAGCCACACGCGGTCGGATATACACATGGCGGAGTAGTAGTGCAATTGTCACTACAAATGTATGTTTTGTTTTCGCCACCAACCTCAAATGTGCCTACCGTGACACCACCGCTTGCCGCATTCGCCGCAACATAATCTTCAACATATTCTGCAATAGTTTTATCGCTATAACCACTAGGCAACCCAAGTTTTGCCGCAACACTTGTAAAGCTACCGCCTAAATTACCAATTAAACCATCAATATACTGTTTTACCGTTTTTGCCGAATTTGTAGTATCATTTGTACTATTAAGCCCGATTTTGTCACCAACATTTGTAAAGTCACCACCCAATGTACCAATGTTGGCCTTTAAAGCAAACTTATCATCAACATATTGTTTTACACTTGTATATGGAATCAAATTATATGAAGAATCATAATACCCCCCCAAAACACCAATCTTGGCACTAATATAGTCCGCTACTGTTTTGCTTGCATCACTAGTAATATCAGTTCCCAATTTTGTAAGTGGGGTATAATTAGCCTGCAGGTACGTTAACACACTATGCGGCTTTTGCATATACGTACTACTATCATAGTAAGTTCCCAACGAACCAATCTGTTCACCGATATACCCCACAACCGTTTTATTTATATTCGCGCTATCGATCAAACCAATTTTTGTCGCAACGTTATAAGCCTGACCAGAAGACGGATTTGTTCCCAAATTGCCCAAATCGACATTAACCTTTGCCCATTCACTGGGGTAAGTAGCTATTGGCAAATGACAATTGTTTCCGTTCTTGCAAATATAGGTAAACCCATCTGTCCCCGTTTCCACCTGAATAGTAGTGCTGATACTGCCAAACTTATCATCAACATATTGTTTCACTGATTTAGTGTAATCAGTACCAGCATTAAGGCCAATTTTATCCCCAACACTTGCAAAACTTCCACCCAATGTGCCGATATTACCATCAACATAAGATTTTAGCGCATATTCCGCCTTTGGTGCATACCGCACATCCCCTTCGGCTTCTGTAAGGTATTCATCAGATATAGTAACAGTTATCGGTTCCCAATAAGACGAAGGCGGCGTATCCAAACATTTTCCAATCTTACATATATATGTTGTTCCACCATCCGTTCTAACATCAATGGTTGTACCAAGTCCGCTAACTTTATCTTCAACAAATTCTCGCACTGTTGTATTACCCAAATCACTCAATTTACCCCAGGCGTCATCCGCTTTGGACTGTGCGGCACTTGCGACATTTTGTGCCTGGGCCGCACTGGTTTGTGCGGCCGTGGCGGCGGTCTTTGCCTCATTCGCGGTGGCTTGCACCCCGTTCAATGCAGTAATCGTCGCATAACGGTTGTCCGCATCATTTTGGGTAAGATACCCCGACATATCAACACTTACCGCCGCCCATTCATACGAATTACTTGGTCCGGCCGGTGTTGTGCAAGTATTCCCCTTTCTGCAAATGTACATCAAACCATCAGGACCATCGGCTATCATAATTTCCGTATTAACACTTCTAAACTTTTCATCAATATACTCTTTCACGGTTTGAGTTGCGGTGCCTTGACCAAAGCCAAGTTTACCCGCAACAGTATATGAAACACCTGTAAGCGGATTTATCCCCAAGGAACCAACACCCACAACGTCTTCAACATAACTTTTTACCGTTTTATTACCCAAATCATCCAATTTACCCCATGCTTTGTTCGCCGTTGTTTGGGCAGCAGCCGCAGCAGTAGCGGCATCACGTGCCATAACTTCGGTCCCAAAAGATGCGTACAAACTATCTGCGGTTTCCTTATTAAGATAACCAGACAAATCCACATCAATGCGTTCCCATTGGTTATCCCAACTATTTGGCTTGCTTGTACACGCATTGCCATTTTTACAAATATATGTAAAACCGTCGTCGCCTTTATCAACATTGATCTCGGTCGTGACTCCACGGACTTTTTCATCAACATAATCCTTCATGGTCTTGTTACCAATGGAACCCAACTTGGCGGCAACACTTGCAAACTTTCCATATGTTGTCGGGTCATAATCCAAGTCGCCAATTTTTCCATTGACATAACTGTCGACATAATCCTTGGTAGTAACATTTGGGTCCAAATCTTTTACTTTATTCCACGCTTTGTTTGCCAATATATTTGTCGCAGCAAGACCTGTTTCTGGATTTTCAACTGCATCACTCACCCCCATCGCCAAATTATACGTTTCACTCTGATTGGTTTCCAAGTTAGCCACTTTGGTTTTTAACTGCTTAAACGTTTCATCACTTTCAAGTGCATCTACAATCTGCTCTTCGGTCACCGTTCCATCAACACCGTTTAGAACCTCAAACTGTGTCAAAAGCTGTCCATCGCCTGTCTGACCAGCACAGTCTTTTAGTAATTTCACCATTATTCCATTTGCGGTATTTGTTGTTTCGGCCCTTACACCACAACCATCGGCACCCTTTATATCGTCCAAACTGTATAAAAATTGCCAATTTGATTCGTTTTCTTTACTGTATACCAAGGCATTTTTATACCCATTCATTGATTGAACATCCAATTTCACCGATTCACCATCCGCACCTTTCAAATCAGACATAGCAACCAAATTATTCCACTCTGTATCACCTTCATAATGCCACTGAATCCATCCATCGTTTTGCCGAATTTCAACCTGCGCGCCGTCTTGGCCATCAAGCCCACGGATATCAACAACACGATCATTTCCATCCTTATCCACAAAATACAATTTCCCATCCGCATATTGTATTTCCGCACCCGGGGCCCATTGTTTAATCAAATCCGGAAGTTCGCTTGTTTTTACATGCCCGGACGTGTCTATCATTTCTCGAACGGCCGCATCATCTTTATACCCATATCCTTCAACCACGGCCTTGACCGCATCCCGATCAAGTCCCAAGGGCAGGGTGGCAATCTTGGTATTCACAATCGTGTTTACCCGATTTTCATCAACCAAACCATCAACCAAAAAATCAACATAATTTTTATCAACCATACGTTTCTTTGCGGTATCAATCGCATTTTCAACCTGATCCTTGGTGTAATAATTCGCCATGGTATTATTAATCGAATCGTTCACGATACCTTGAACCTCTGTGCCGGTTTTATACCCACGTGTTTCAAGGATATTGTAAAGCGTGCCCGCATCAACGCCACTTTCTTTTTCAGCAACCTTTTCGTCAACATACTGCATTGTATCACGAACCTGGGTATTAACAAAGTCCCGATCGGCCATACCATCTTTGGCCGCGTCAATCGCATCACCAATGGCGTTATCAATATAGTCCTTGGTATAATAATTTCCCAAACGTGTATCAATCGAATTATCGATAATTCCTTGGACGGCGCCTTCGGTAACACCGGTTTGAACACTGGCCACGCGATTATCAACATAGGTTTTAGCCGCCAATCCATCAACCATGTGATCAACATACTGTTTATCAACCATGCCGGTCTTTGCGACATCAATTGCGGCGTTAACCTGACCCTTGGTGTAATAATTTTCCAATGTGATATTAAGCGAATCGTTCACGACACCTTGGGTGCGACTTGCCACATAATCTTTGTCCGCGATATTTAACGCGTTCAACGTTTGTGGTAAATCCGCAACCTGGACCGCGCCACGCGCCACCGCATCGGTTGCGGCCAGTTCACCGCGCGTTGCATAATTCCGCTGCGCCAGTGTTGTATCCAATACCTCTTGCACGCGTTCTTCATCAAAACCGCCGGTCGCCTTTAAATCTTCGATATCAGATTTCGCAACACTAAGGTCACTGCGCACAACGGTAAGTGTATTTGTATTATTCGTCGCGGTTTCATGTGCAACCTGGGCCGTGTCGGAAACATTTGATACATCACCCAGCAAATTGTTATATTGTTCACCCAACGCATCATAATCATTACGCAGTTGCTCTATTGCCTGGCGCAATTCCGCAACATTTTGATTGTCGCCCGATGTTGATGTCGTGGTCCCAGATATTTTCCCCGGCAACTTTGACCCACCAAGCCCCGTTGCGTGCGACATACGCATACCGCCCACGGATTCCGCGCTTTCAGTATTTGCATTGGCCGCGGTCGTGGTGGGTTGCGTCCTGGATGTTGTTGCCTTGACCGATGCGGTTGTCCCCGCACCAAGCGTCCGTATCGAACCGGCACGCGATGTCGCACCGCCCCGAACACTCGCCGCGCCATACGCGCCACCATAAAGTGTCGCGCAGATAACGCAAAAACTGGTCAAAATTTTATAGCCCTTTAACATCTTTCTTTCCTTTTATTCCGGTATATAGCAAATTTCGTCTTCGTAAACCCCATCCAATTGTTGACATTTCATTTTATACCAATCATCGGTAAACGTGCATTGCTGCGTTGATGCGTTCCACGTGGCATATTCATCACCATAAT
>Ga0247611_10004521_pt1 | contig 19205 bp, 17 predicted proteins | sample 177DNAGHGhighgp2_FD_192422 | JGI IMG/M metagenome (GOLD analysis project Ga0247611, IMG submission 192422) | Sheep rumen microbial communities from Palmerston North, Manawatu-Wanganui, New Zealand - 1770 DNA GHGhigh gp2 | ecosystem: Host-associated > Mammals > Digestive system > Stomach > Rumen... | reverse complement strand
GGTCGCGGATCATGGTGCCGTTGAGGATGTTGGACTCGCCGATGAAGTCCGCGACGAAGGAGTTCACGGGCTCGTTGTAGATGTCCACGGGGGTGCCGATCTGCTGGATGCGGCCCTCGTTCAGGACGACGATCGTGTCGGAGAGGGTGAGGGCCTCCTCCTGGTCATGCGTGACGTAGATGAAGGTGATGCCCAGTTTCTTGTGCATTTCCTTCAGTTCCGTCTGCATGTCCTTGCGCATCTTGAGGTCCAGCGCGGCAAGGGGTTCGTCCAGAAGGAGAACCTTGGGCTGGTTCACGATGGCGCGGGCGATGGCGATGCGCTGCTGCTGGCCGCCGGAGAGGGTGTCCACGTCGCGGTCCTCGTAATCGGACATCGCCACGAGTTTGAGCACCCGGCGGACGCGCTTCTCGATCTCGTCCTCGGGCACTTTCTTGAGTTTGAGGCCGAAGGCGATGTTGTCATACACGTCCAGGTGCGGGAACAGGGCATAGCGCTGGAACACGGTGTTCAGCGGACGCTCGTGCGGGGGAATGCCCGCGAGTTCCTTGCCTTCCATGAGGATGGACCCTTCGTCCGGCTGCAGGAAGCCCGCGATCATCCGGAGGAGCGTGGTCTTGCCGCAGCCCGAGGGGCCCAGCAGGGTGAGGAACTCGCCGCGGCGGATATACAGGTTGATGTCCTCCAGGACCTTCTTGTCGCCGAAAGCCTTGGAGAGGTTCTTGATCTCGATGATCTTGTCCATGGGCCCCTACAGGATGCTGATGTTGTACAGGACTCCGAGGGTCAGGGAGGCGAAGGAATAGGCGTGGTCATAGGAAGCGACGGCATGGACGCGGAGGTTCTCGATCGGGAACCAGTGGAAGGCCAGGCCGCCCCACCAGCGCTTGAAAGTCAGGTCCTCGACCAGGTCGGAGGCGTAATTCTCGTAGCCGCCCTTGGCCAGGATGGAGATTTTCTCGCTGGGGGAGTAGGTGACGCTGGGCATGATCGTGATGCCCTTGCGCATGATTTCGAGTTCGTCGCCCACGACGCTGAAGGCGTCCAGGCCCACGGTCCAGGTGTCGAAGTTCAGGCGCTGTCCCAGCGCGAAGACGGGCTGGAACTCGCCCTTGTCCACACCCATGGCGGTGGCGCTCCAGATGGTCTCCAGCGGGCCGTGGTTGCCGCGCCATTCGAGGGAATAGTTGAAGAGCTTTCTCGCGAACGGACGCTCACCGTACGGGGAGGTGGAGAACTGGAAAGAGAAACTGTCGTTTTCCGAAGGGGTGGTGTAGGCGAACTTGCCGCCCCACTGGTAGCAGGCGAAGTTCTGCCAGAAACTGGACACCAGGGAAGGATGGACCTCGTAGTCGTAGTCGTCGAATTCCAGGCCGCCGGTGGTGACCATGTCCTTGCCCAGGGTGACGGCAAAATTCCCGAAGCTGTAGTTCAGGTAAGCCCAGTCTACCCAGTTGGTGTTGTCTGAGTAAAAAGTGCTCTTATAGAGCTGTTTGGTGGAGTCGAAGACGTCATGGACCGAATCGAATGCCGCCCAATGGTTACAGACGCTGAAGGAAAGGTTTTCGGTCAGATTGCCCTCGAACAGGGAATAAAGAGATGTATTGCCGAGTGTGAATTCGCTTCCACCGCCTTTCTCCGTGGAGAAGGTAGGATTGAGGTCAAGTCTCGGAATAACGGACAACTCGACACTACGGCCGGAGTTGTCAGCCTCTTGTGCGGACACAAGGAAGCAGGGCAGCAAGGATGCTGCGCAAACAACCAGGAGTCTCTTCATTTTTGAATGACATAAAAAAGTATTTGGTGAAACATACGGAATTCCCCAAGGGATTCCGGCTGCAAAAGTAAGTATTTTTCTTTGAAAACTATTTATATCGGGACAAAAGTTTCAACTCATTGTCCGCTTTGACTTTGTCGATGATCGCACACACGAGGCGGAACGTCCTGGAATCCCGGGTGTAGCTGGCCGGGGTGATGAAATTCACGCGGCCCTGGCGGAGGAGTTTCTGCGCGACGGAGCGCTTGTGCGGAACGGCCGGATTGAAGACGGCGATGGCGTTTCCGCCGAACATGTTCACGATTTTCATGGAAGGGACATCCGTGTCTCCGTCTCCGAAATAGATCATGTTCGTGAAGGGGATGCGTTTTTGGTCGTCGGCCCAACTTTCGTTGACCTTCTTCGCATCGCGGGAGGAGAAGATGCCCTTCTGGATCTTGAACAGGAACTGGGTTTTGGCGGTGAAGTCCACGGCGATGCCGGGCCATTCCGCCTCGCCCGAAGCGTCGTAGATGAAGCTGCCGGCGAAGATGTGCTTGAACTCCCGGGCGATGGGGGAGCCTTCGATGATCTCCTTCAGGCCGGAGGAATTGATGTAATGCTCGATTTTCACGCCGTGCGCTTCACCGTACTCGTTGACGTTCCGGAACCATTCGCGGACCCCTTCGAAAAGCTTGATGTCCGCCCCATAGCGCTTGAAGTCCTCGCGGGTGAGACGGATCCCGTTCTTGCGGGCCTCGTCGAACATCAACTTCATGTAAGCCAGGATGTTGGACGCGTCCTGCCCCTGGGCGATGCCGTCGCTCTTGGCCCAGAATTCCTCGGGCGTCTGCCCGATGGCCTGGATGAAGCCGAACTCCTGCATGTTGCCGGGGGAGAGGGTCCCGTCGAAATCGTAGATGAGGGCGATGATGGGTTTGCGGCGCATAGATAATCCTTTTAGAGATGCAAAGATACGGCTTTTCAGGATTTTTTGCTACATTTGTCCCCATGTACTAAAATTTAATTGAGAAATGTCTGATTATCCGCACTACCTGCAGAGGCTTCAGGATGCTACCCGGAAGTACTGGGACAAACCTGCCCTGAACACCATCGGCGGCGAAAGCCTGACCTATGCACAGATGGCTACGTCTATCGCGCGTTTCCACATCATTTTCGAGAAAGCCGGCTTCAAGAAAGGGGATAAGATCGCCCTCAACGCCCGTAACGGCGCCCGCTGGGGTTTCGCCTACATGGCCGTCAATACATACGAGACCGTTATCGTCCCTATCCTCGCTGACTTTACGCCCGAGAGCGTGATGGGCCTGGTGAACCACTCGGACAGCATCGCCCTGTTCACGAACAAGGACAAGTGGGCGAAGATGGATCCGGAAAGGATGCCCGCCCTGAAGGTGGTCTTCGACGTGGACACCTGGGATGTCCTCCTGTGCCGCGACGGGAAGATTGCCGATGCGGTGGCGCATTGGGACGAACTTTTCGCCGAAAAGTATCCGAAGGGTTTCGGGCCGGAGGATGTCGTCTTCCCGACCGACAACTGGGATGACCTTTCCACCATCAACTACACCTCCGGCTCCACCGGCGACCCGAAGGGCGTCATGCTCACCTACCGGAACTTCTGCGCGATCGTGGATTACAGCCAGCGCCATGTCCCTGCCGGGGACAAGATGGTCTCCATGCTCCCGATGGCCCACATGTACGGCCTTGTGATCGAGTTCATCTACCCCCTGTGCAACGGAACGTCCATCTACTGGCTGGGCAAGGCCCCGACCCCGGCGACCCTCATGAAGGCTTTTGCCGAGGTGAAGCCTTACCTGCTGATCACGGTTCCGCTCGTGATGGAGAAGATCTACAAGTCCAAGATCAAGCCCATGCTGGAGAAGCCCGTCATCAAGTTCGCCCTGAAGATTCCCGGCCTGAACAATATCATCTACAAGAAGATCCGCGAAGGCCTCCTCGCCGCTTTCGGCGGCAATGTGCAGGAGTTCATCATGGGCGGCGCCGCCTTGAATCCCGAGGTGGAGCGTGTCTTCAAGAAGATCAAGTTCCCGTACCTCGTGGGTTACGGCATGACCGAGGCGTGCCCGCTGCTTGCCTATGAGCATTGGACCAAATACGTGGCCGGTTCCTGCGGCAAGGCCGTGGACTGCGCCGAGGTCCGCATCGACTCCGATGACCCGCAGCACGTGGTGGGCGAGATCCAGGCCCGTGGTGAGAACATCATGATCGGTTACTACAAGAACCCGGAAGCGACGGCCAACGCCTTCACTGAGGACGGCTGGCTCCGCACCGGCGACCTGGGCATCATGGATGCCGAGGGCAACATCTTCATCCGCGGCCGTTCCAAGAACATGATCCTCGGTCCTTCCGGACAGAACATCTATCCGGAGGAGCTGGAAGCGGTGGTGAACAACCAGCCGTTCGTCCTGGAATCCGTCGTCGTGGACCGCGGCGGCAAGCTCGTCGCCCTCGTTTTCCTGGACGAACAGGCCCTCGCGAAGTCCCTCCTGGACCATGAGGCCAAGGCCGACATCCCGGAGAAGATCCGCCTGGGATCCAACCGCCAGCTTCCTTCCTACAGCCAGATAGCAAAGGTGGAGCTCATGGACAAGCCCTTCGAGAAGACCCCGAAGATGAGTATCCGCCGCTTCCTTTACAAGTAATTTCCGTGAGGACCGGATGCAAGAATCCGGTCCTTTGCGTATTTCAATCGTAAACTTGACAACCATGAAGAGATTTTTTCTGATTCTTTCCCTGCTCCTGTGCGTCCAGGTGACATTCGCCCAGCGGGACCGTCGCGACTGGAAGCCCCAGACGGAGATTTCCCTATCCTATTCGGCCTATCCGCGCATGGCGGCGGAAGAGTTCCGGGATGGACATTACGGTGAGATTTTCGGCGGCAGTTTCGATTCCCAGCGAGCACAGGTGGACCAGATCCACAGCATCGGCCTCATTACCGGCGAAGTAGCTTTCAAACTGAAAAAGTGGTTCACCGTAGGCATGCAGGTGGCCGGCACCTCCTTCTGGGCCGATGCCGTCAGTACCGGGACCCGGATCTCGGGAACGGCGGTCTATCTGCTTCCGAACGTACGTTTCACCTACATCCGTTCCGACATTTTCAACATGTACTCCGGTATCGGCGCCGGGCTCGTGATGCAAAGCGGCTTCTCCGAGCGGAAGAGTGACTTTGCCGGCCTGGGCGGTGTGGACATGAACGGAGCCATCCAGGTCGTGCCCGTCGGTTTCCATCTGGGCCGGGACCTGTATGCCCTCGGCGAAGTCTCCCTGGGGACCGTGAACCTGGGTTTCCGCGTGGGCCTTGGCTACCGCTTCTAATGACAATTTGTCAGTCATTCCCGGACTGGCTTGCAATTTGAGTATTTGAGACCGGCTGCCCGAAAGGCAGTCGGTTTTTCGTCTATAAACGTATTGAGATATGGCAAACAAAGGACAGATCGGTGTAACCACCGAGAACATTTTTCCGGTCATCAAGCAGTTCCTGTATTCCGACCATGAGATTTTCCTCCGCGAACTCGTTGCGAACGCGGTCGATGCGACCCAGAAGCTGAAGGCCCTGGCGGCCTCGGGGGACATGAAGGAGGAGCTCGGCGACCTGAAGGTCCGCATCGAACTCGATGAGAAGGAAAAGACCCTGAAGGTCATCGACAACGGTATCGGCATGACCGAGGAGGAAGTGGACAAATACATCAACCAGATCGCATTCTCCTCCGCGGGCGAGTTCCTGGAGAAGTACAAGGACCAGATCGGCAGCATCATCGGCCACTTCGGCCTGGGATTCTACAGCGCGTTCATGGTCTCAAAGAAGGTCACCATCGAAACCCTCTCCTGGAAGGAGGGCGCCAAGGCGGTGAAGTGGACCTGCGACGGCTCTCCGGCCTATGAGATGGAGGAAATCGACAAGAAGGAGCGCGGCACCGTCATCACCCTGTATCTGGACGACGATTCCACGGAATATGCGGAGAAAGCCCGTATCGAGGGCCTGCTGAACAAGTACTGCAAGTTCATGCCCGTTCCGATCGTCTTCGGCAAGGAGCAGGAGTGGAAGGACGGAAAGTATGTCGATACCGACAAGGACAAGGTCATCAACGGCGTGGAGCCCCTGTGGGCCAAGTCTCCGTCCGACCTGAAGGAGGAGGACTACCTCTCGTTCTACCGCACGCTGTATCCGATGAATGAGGAGCCGCTGTTCTACATCCACCTGAATGTCGATTATCCCTTCAACCTCACCGGTATCCTCTATTTCCCGAAACTGAAGGACCGCGTGGCCGTGGAACGGAACAAGATCTCCCTCTACTGCAACCAGATGTTCGTCACGGACCATGTGGACAACATCGTCCCGGACTTCATGACCCTGCTGCACGGCGTCATCGACTCCCCGGACATTCCGCTGAATGTCTCCCGGAGCTATCTCCAGAGCGATGCCAACGTGAAGAAGATATCGACCTACATCACCAAGAAGGTCGCCGACCGGCTGGACGACATCTTCAAGAACCAGCGGACGGACCTGGAGAAAAAGTGGGACAACCTCAAGCTTTTCATCGAGTACGGCATGCTCTCCGACGAGAAGTTCTGCGACCGGGCCCTCAAGTTCGCCCTTCTCAAGAACACGGACGGCAAGTTCTTCTCCTTCGACGAGTACAAGGCGGCCGTGGAAGGCGCCCAGACGGACAAGGACAAGAAGCGCGTGTACCTCTATGCGACCGATGTGGAAGGCCAGTACGCCTACATCGAAGCCGCGAAGGCGAAGGGCTATGACGTCCTCCTGATGGACTGCGAACTGGATTCCCACTATGTGAACCTGCTGGAGCGCAAGCTTGAGGACACCCGTTTCGCCCGCGTGGACTCCGACGCCGTGGAGAACCTGATTCCGAAGGAGGAAAAGGTGAAGCTGGAGATGAAGGAGGACGAGCGCTACGACCTGGAGAACTTGTTCAAGGCCGTCCTGCCCGCCGGCAAGGACTACTACGTGACGGGTGACAACCTCGGTGCCGATGCCGCCCCGATCCTCATCACCCAGAGCGAGTTCATGCGCCGGTACCGCGAGATGAGCGCCCTCGGCGGCGGCATGAACTTCTACGGCGAGATGCCGGAGAGCTACAACATCACCGTGAACATGGAGAACCCGCTGGTGGCGAAGATCTGGGCCGCGAAGCAGGCCGATGTCGCCCCGCAGGGCGAGCTCCCCGCCGAAGCCCCGTCCGACGCTTCCGATGCGGAAAAGGATGCCGCCCGCAAGGCCCGCGAAGAGGTCCGCAAGGCCCATAAGGCCGATATCGAGGCCTTTGCCGCCGGCAACGAGATCCTGCACCAGATCGCCGACCTCGCCCTCCTCGCGAACGGCATGCTCAAGGGCAAGGCCCTGAGCGACTTCATCGCCCGCAGCCAGAAGGTCGTTACGGATGCGTATCTGAAATAGGAACTCAGATTCCTTCGCTTCGCTCGGAATGACAGGCCTGTCGTTCCGAGTTTTTTGTCAGTCGGAGGAAGGCCGGTTTTTGTCATTCCGAGGAGGCCGGTTTTTTTGTCATTCCGAGGAGGCCGGTTTTTTTGTCAAACAGGGAGACCGTTTTTTTTTGTCATTCCGAGGAGGCCGGAGGCCGACGAAGGAATCTTTTTCCTATCTTTGTGACAATGAAACGGATCACTCTTTTTCTCTTTGCCCTGCTCCTTCTTGCCGCCTGCGGAAGGCAGCAATCACCGCTCGTAGGCATTTCCAGCGGCCGGTCGGCCACGGGGCTTTCCACCCTGTCGCCCAATTATCCCGATGCCATCCTCCGCGCCGGAGGCGTGCCGGTCATATTCCCGACCATCGACACGGAAGAGGCGGCGGAGGCACTGATCGCTTCGGTGGATGCGGTCGTTTTCTCCGGGGGACCAGACATTGATCCGTCCTATTACGGAGAAACCCACTGGAACGAGACGGTGAAGGTGGACACGGTCCGGGATGTCAGCGACCTGCTGCTGATGAAGGCGGCGCTCGCTTCCGGAAAGCCCATCCTGGGTATCTGCCGGGGCGAACAGCTGCTGAACGTGGTCCTGGGCGGATCCCTCATCCAGGATATCCCGACGCAGGTGGACACGGTCGTCAGGCACAACGGCGGGGCGTTACACCGGATCGGTGTGGAGAAGGGAAGTGTCCTGTACCGGCTCTTCGGCGAGGACTCCTTGACTGTCAATTCCTTCCACCATCAGGCGGTGAACCGGGTCGCGCCGGGCGTGCGGGTGACGGCCCATGCCCCGGACGGGGTTGTGGAAGCCTATGAATATGGGGACCGGCTCATCGCCGTGCAGTTCCATCCCGAGGGCATGGTCCGGACGGACGAGTCCTGGCTCGCCCTCTTCCGTCATTTTCTGTCGATGGTCCGGTGACGCGGGTTATTTCCCGATCAGGTGCATGAACTCGTTCCGGGTGCGTTCGTCCTTGAGGAAAGCGCCCGAAAAGGCCGACGTCACGGTGACGGCGTTGGATTTCTGGACGCCGCGCATGGACATGCAGGTGTGCATGGCCTCGATGACCACGGCGACGCCCCAGGGATGCAGGGAATCCTGGATGCAGTCGCGGATCTGCTCGGTCAGGCGTTCCTGGACCTGCAGTCGGCGGGCGTAGGTCTCCACGACGCGGGCGATCTTGGACAGCCCCGTGATCTTCCCGTTCGGGATGTAGGCGACATGGGCCTTGCCGATGAAAGGCAGCATGTGGTGCTCGCACAGGGAGAAGAGTTCGATGTCCTTGACGACGACCATCTGGTTGTATGGCTCGTTGAAAATGGCGGACTGAACGATGGCCGCACCGTCCTGCTCATACCCTTGCGTCAGGAACTGCCAGGCCTTCGCCACCCGTTCGGGCGTCTTGATGAGTCCCTCCCGCTCCGGATCCTCTCCGAGCAGTTTCAAGATGGCTTTTACATGGGCGGCGAGCTCTTTTGTCGTCTTTTCGTCGTATTCTTCTATCTTTCTGTACGCCATGGTATTGTATTTGTTGCGAATGGCCTCTGTAAAATCGGACTGCAAAATTAGCGAAAAAAAATCACACTGTCATTTTTTTGTCTATCTTTGCAGCCCCAAAATGGACTAATAACAATTTAAACCTGACATCGATATGTTTTGGACCCTTGAACTTGCCAGCAGCCTGGATGACGCTCCGTGGCCGGCTACCAGAGAAGAACTCATCGACTATGCCACCCGCACCTGCGCTCCCGACGAGGTGGTCGAGAACCTCGAAGAACTCGACGAAGACGGAGAGATCTACGAATCCATCGAGGACATCTGGCCGGACTACCCGACCAAGGACGACTTCTTCTGGAATGAGGAGGAATATTAAGTCTATTAACTGACTGAAATACAGTTGATTAAAAGAATAACACGGCAGAACTTAAGGGTTCTGTCGTGTTATTTTTGCGTATTAAAGCATAACAAATAGCGTAATAAGTTATGCCATTTTTGGGGCCAGGCATAGTCTTCAAATATGAAAGAAGAAGAGTAGTTTTGAAGCTGTGTGAAACCTATGCTAGGTTATGCGAGAATGACATTTACTTGAATATCAGTTAAATACAAAGAAATGTTTCTGTACTATCAATACTCATGCAATCTTGGATCCTTAGTCCAATATATAACAAAAACAGAGGCCGCCCCAAGTTTTTCTCCAACTTGATTCAGCATCTGTTCCAGTTTAAGACCTGACTTAACCTGTTACACCCTATCCGAAACTGAACGAGAGTTCTTCCCGAACTATCTTGCTGATTTCACTCGGTAAGAATTCCGCATACACCTTCTCCGTCACCAATACTGATGAATGCCCCATCAATCTGCTGACCATATGGATGCTCACCCCCTTCTTGATAGACATCACAGCAAACGTATGCCTAGCCACATGCATCGTCATATTGAACTTCAATCCGATCTTGTTCCCGACAGATTTCAGCGACTGTTGTAATGTCCTGTTCTTTGATAGCCTCGCATTCTTCAAAGCTTTCGGATCCTTGAGGTTGAATTTCTCCGGTAACAGGTCAAATACGAACCGCTTGTTCCTCTTGTACTTCTTCCACCGTAGCAGGATCTCAATAGCTGGATCGGTTAATGGAATGTTGCCAGCTGTCTTGGTCTTGAAGTAGTTCTTGACGATTTCCTCCCGTTCCCAATCTATATGCTCCCATTCAAGCGTAATGATATCGGACACCCTCATTCCGCAAGCATGGAACGCAAATAGAAAGATATCAAGTATCTCTCTCGTCCTTTGGTGCGGCAGTTCGTTACGCACATTAACCAGAGCCCTCATCTGTTCCGGAGTCAGGTAGCGGATCTGTTTCTCATCCACCTTCGATTTGTATTTCCTGTCCTTGACTTCAAGGTAGTTAGCACAGATGATAGCAGCAGTCTTTGTTGGAATCAGTTCATTATCGGCAGCATACCTAACGGCAAAGAACATCGGTGCGAGCATCTTATTAATCCCTTCCTTGGTATTCTTCTTTTCCACAAGCCTGTAGTTTATATAACGGTTGAAGATATCAATGTTCAGGTCACAAAGCGGCAGTACATCTTTCTTCTCCTTATCTCTTAGATACCGTTGAAAACCAAGGATATAGAGCCGATTGTTGTCATATGTTGAATATGAGATCTGATCCAATTCATAGCGCATGTTATTGTGCTCCAAAGCGAACTCAATGAAATCCTTCTCCTTGCTGATTTCATTCTCAAGTTCCCTGCCTGCAAGAATGTCCGTCATAACCCTGACCGTCAACGGTCTTTTGTATGCTTCAATCTTCCCGTCAAAACCAGCCTTTATCGACTGGAGTTTGGCGTTGATCCTTTTCCAGTCTTTGTTTGCCGGAGTAACCTGCCTTGTTTTCTTATTCCACTCGTCAGTCGCAATCTTTATATCTGTGCTATGCTCGATGTACTTGCCGCAAACAAAGTAACGGAGGTATATAATTCCCTCGTCACCCTTAACGGTACGACCTTCTCGCAGATAGAAACTTCCGGTCGGTATTCTTGATGTTGGCTTTCCCATAAACATTCAGTTATTTTTACCAGGCAAAAGGCTCGTTATGCGATTTCTCCAAGAACCTGTTCACGTCATCAACAGTATAGAAGTACTTGTCACCTACCTTGGAGTATCCCAGATACCCTTCGTCCCTGTACTTGCGCAGTGTTGACGTCTTTATCTGGAGCATTTCAAGTATATCGGCGTTACTGAAAATACGCTTCTCAACCCTTCCCTTACTGAGTCACTCATTAACCTTTTCCAACTCTATACGCAGAGCCTTAATTTCTTCTTTAAATTCCTTATCCATAATAATTTAGCTTTTTAAATTATATGGATTTACAATGGTTTTCCTTCAGCTTTTCAGGCTCTTTTTTACTTGTTTTTGCTCATTTATACTTATATAATTTCCTGATAGTCACGACCGATGTGCCAGTAATCGCATGGATGTTTCGTAACGACATTCCTTTTCGCAGCAAGGAGATTTCCCGTGCATATTGTTCTTTCATTACATCGTCTGATTTCCGGTACGAACTTGGTCTTCCCATCTTAATCCCTTCCTTTCTGCACTTCTGAATGTATTGGTTCCTGCCAGACTCCATACGCTCGATGATAGTCAGCCGCTCCATCTGCGCAATCTCTAATAGGATGGTGCATATCAGGCTGGCCACTGGGTTTACTTTGCCATCCACAATAGTCTCGATGTTGTAGTTCTTGATGTGCAGGCAAACACCGTGTTCATTCAGGGTTTGGATAACACGCAAGGCTTCCAGGGTATTCCTGCCGAGACGGCTGATCTCCAAGACGCAGACCTTATCTATGCTGTGTTCTTCCACATAGGTTAGCATGTCCTGAATCTCTTGCCGGTCCTTGTTCTTCTTGGATCCGGAAACCTTGTTGGCAAAGACTTTCTCGACGGTCCAGTTCATTGCCGCGCAGTATTCAGTCAGTTCGGAAACCTGCCGGGTGTAATCCTGGCTATTGGTCGATACACGGCATACCAAAACAACTCTCATAAACACGGTTCTTTACTGCTAAGATACTAGTAATCGGTGACTTAAATAAATTACCGGACACCAAATTTCACCCTTATTTAGGGGCAAAACCTAGTGTCCGGCCATTCGTCTTTAACTATTGAAAAGCCAAAAGTGCAGTATTTAATGCACATTTGTATCATAACGGATTGGAACAGAAACCTTTGAAAAATCGGGAGGGAAAACGAATCCGTTTTTTCTTCGGTTTTTTTGCACTTTTCTTATAAGAAATCTGTTTTTTTTATCGTTTTTTCATACGTTTTCTTGTTCCATTGCAGAATGATAATGAGCTTTACGATGCTTCATTGAGAGATCCAAAGATGTCCAAGACATAGTCCTTGATAGAATTGTTTGAAATCATTTTGAAAGCACGCTTGAGTTGCCCTTTAAGTTCTTTCTGAGATTCGAAGTATTCATTGATATTCAACAAACCGCATTCGGTTAGTTTGATTGCCAATTCGGAAAACTCTTCTGCATTAAGAACGTAGTAGTAGCGTCCATTTGAATCAAATGTAGCGACAGCCTCGACTTTTATCAGATTATCTATCGGTTCAAAAAAGGTTTTTCGCGCAACAATGAGATTACCTTTTCTTGCCCATGATTTGTAAGCCGCAAGTTTGTCTCCTTTTTTAACTTCTGGGCGAGGTGGAAATCCCGCAAGTATCTTATTCCATGTTTTGTAGTCCAGGTCTTTTTCCATTGGCCGGAGATATGTTTCTCGCCATTCGATATAATCCTTATTGGCTTTCATCTTGCCGTAGCTGTAGTCAAAAGTCTTTCTGTTGCTGTCATCATAAACTAACCAGGTGTTATTCTTCAACATGGTTTTCAACTCTTCTGTAAGGTTGGGTATGGTAATATCATTGACTAACAGTGGGACATCAACATAAACTTGATTGTTTTTACTAAAAGTATCAAAGTAGGTAGGCTCTTCGATATTATCCCAATTGTCTGAAGTATTTAACATGTCTTATTGCTTTTAATCGTTATTAATTAATGTTTTATTATAAAGTGTCACGGTTTGGATGCCCTCGCCATGACACTTTAAATATTAAATTAGCACACTTCTGAAAGTGGCGCAGAGAGGACACTAAAATTAGATTGTATCCGCATCTGGAGGAATGACGGGGTTAATCATAGCATGAGTTTCTGTTAGGACTTGCTCGAGTCCGCTGCCAAGTACTACCTGAGGGATTGTTCCCCCCGTGCTAAAGTGTTTGAATAACTCGTCAGGTCTCTTTCCGGTCTTGTACCAACTGTCGAGTCCGACAAGGACAACAAGCCAGTACATCATAGGGCCGACCTCACAGATGTTACTCTTGTCACTCAACAGTAAGAAAGGAAGATTACGCTTTGTCCCTGATAACGCTTCGTGCAATAGGGCGTTCGTGGGATTCAGCGTTACCGGTTCTCCAGACCTGTACTTATCTGGAATTCGTGGACGATAATATGGATGACAATCCATCCCAGGCAGATACATTCCGATAATGTCGATCTTTCGTTGCAGTCCGGGGTTAATGCAAACGGTCTTTTTCGGAGAGAGAATGTCCTCTTCCACCGGTTTATCGATATCCGGATACGGCTCAGGAATGACTATTCTCTGGTATTCAAGATCTTCATCATCAAACAGCGCAGCTGACTTAAGTGGGGGCTTAATCAAATTTGAGTCTTGTCGCTCCTGCCGCAGTTTCTCAACAAGTCGGTCGATGTCTTTCTGTCGCACCTTCTTGTACTTTTTGCACAGCCTATCGAACTCGCGGTCCTGACGGGCCATTGCCTCGTATGTCAGGTCCCTTGCACATTCTTCACTGATAAGCCACGTCTGGTATTCATGGTAGACGTCATCAAAAGTCTGTTCTCCCTCTAAGATGAATAAAGGATTCGCCTTTTTTTGACGAAGAGATGTGTACCAGGATTTCGGATCGCTCTGTATTTTCATAACCAGTCTCATCTCATTAATCTGGTTCACAATAGATTGACTGCGTTTCCACAGCAAGGGATTAACCTTCTGATCATACGGGTTCAACCCTAATGCGGCTTTTTCCGCATCGAATGAATTCTTATAAGCCATAATCATTAAGATTTACATAAACAATCTGCACTACTCTCCCGCCTTTAAGAAGTTCTTCTTTCAGGCAGTTAATAGGTTCGGCAATATCGCAATAGACGGTTTCATCGGCGAACCTTTCCATCCTGCATATCAATGCATCCAGGCGGGATTTCTTGAACTTGCTGATTTTCTTACTGTTCTTTATCTTTTGAGTTTTTTCGCGTATCATACGGTAAAAGGATGCTTTTGTGTAATACTCAATCTCAGAGAACTTTGGAATAAAGGCAAATCGGAAAAAATCACCGTTTTTGTCATTGGTATAAAACTTCTCGCAATCATCAGATCTCACTACCCAGATATCCCCTTTGATGAAGGGAATCTTAGGCTTGAGGTATTTACTGACTTCCAGAGTCACATCGGCGTACTGGCCGTTAACCGTGCAGAAATCCCCATCAACGTTGTACTCTTTTTTAACTATGTCGACGGTTCTGCAAGGATCTAATTTTGCTTTAATAAGGATACTATATGTGTCCATGATTGTAAATTTTAGGGATTTGGGCGGGTTATTACCCCGCCCGGATCCCACTATAATTAGATAACGCAAGGAATTTTGTTAATGGTCATACCGTCGAAGGCGCCGCCTTCTCTTGTGATGTTTACTAGGTCAAGGACCAAGTCCATATCCGGATTCTCACTGTGTAGTAACTCCTGAAGTTCTGCGCACTCATCTTTTACCGATGAAGGAACTTTGTTTTCATTCAACCACATGCGGAGCCTTTCAATGAGTTCCTTTTCGTTCATGAAATCACGACCGTATTCACCGAGGACCGTGTAACCAAATACTGAATGAGAACGATCGTTTGTTACGAATGTCCCATCGGGTTTTTCTGCAACCCAAGAGTCGTTGTTAAACGGGGGAAACAATATGTTCCGGAAGATAATCTCAACATAGTCGTTCTCTTCCCTACACATTATGGACGGGCACTGGTACTCTTTGATTATGTCAGCCGTGCTTCTTGTTTCTGACTTCTGGGCTCTGACTACTACATACCAGGCCCACGGCTTCTCATCAACCTGTCTTATGTCAAACATGCTGGGCCTCTTGGATACCTTAGCATAAACATCGTCGAGCAATTCGATGATTTTCTTGAGGTTCTCCTTGTACCTGGACTTGTCATTCAGCAGTTCTAAGGCTGTTTTAAACGCCCTCTGCGTCATTTTATCGGCCAGGAATGCTCTCGTTTCTAAGTACTCACCCAAGCCGTCTTTGCTTAAGTAGTGCGTACCCTCTTCATCGACCATCGCAACAAAGAAGAACTTTCCTTCTTTGTCGTTGGTAGTGTACGCGCCCCAGTCTTCCTCTTCTACCCACAGGTCCCCGTCGCCTACGTGCTGAGGGACTTGAACAGGGTGTATCACCGGTTTCTTGGGAGCGTAGATAGTTACATAATTGCCGTCTATTTCTACGTCTGCCTTTGAAACGTTGTACTCCGCAAGGATACTGTCGAGAGTACGATCAGCAGTCATTTCTGCCTTAATTACTAAATTTTTACTCATTTTTTTAAAATTTTGATTATTCATATAATAATGACGATTACCTATACATCGTGAGGTTTTTATAATGTTGATTTAAAATACTTTCCGCATATGTGTAGGGGTATGGAATGAAATCCCCTTGAGGTACTGTCCAAATAGTAGTGTCGGGGTCGCCGAAAAGTTCCTCCGGTTCGAACTCCAGTTCATCTTCGGGGTAATGAACTGAATTTGCCGTTACAAAATCCTCGATGGTGGACGTGATATCGGTGACCGGCTCGATAGTGGTGATTTCTTCTTCTACTGTGGACTCGGTTGAAGTCAGGGCTTGAGCCCTCACTTTCTGTTCCTTCAACTTTATCTGCTCCATTATGAAGTCGAGTTGCTTCTCGATCCAGGCGTCGTTGAAGGTCTTGATGAAGTCGGCGCGGTAGCAGATCTGCTTCCTTTCGCAGTCCTTGGTGGTGTAATAAGCGATGCCCATCTCGGTCATCATCTTGTAAAACTTGTTGAATTTATAAGCGTTTTTTATCATAAACTCTGTTGTTTATTATTTGTTATTACTACTAATGCAATAATGGAGAAGGCCGCATTTTGTACCCGCCTTCTTGGCTCATTTTTGGCGCGATTATTTCAGTCTTGTCAAAGAACTTGGCCCTTCTCGGGCGTCTTGCAACTTCTTGGAATCCAGCTGGTTTTATTTCCTTTCTCTCTCAAATCCACGATAAAGGTACAATGAAAATCTGAAAGTAAAAAATTTACCACAGTTAATTTTTTACTTAAAATTTCGGCAATTTCTGTAAGTCGTTGATCCTCGGATTTTTAGAAATAAAATTTTTTTTGAGAAAAATTCCTTATATTTGCATCGACAAATCGAAGTATGCCATGAGTAAGCCTAAAAAGATAGAAAACAGCTGGGAGGTAAAACTGAAAAAGCACCGCTCCGAAATGGAGTCGATGCTTGATAATGGCGCTACATTAGGGGAAGTGTTTCAGGCATTCAATATCAACAGCAGATTTCAGAAAGACTTTCACGCGCGTTATAAAGAGGTATATGGCTATTCCTTACTGGAATACAAGCAGAAAGTCCGAGAAAAGGAACTTGAAAAGCAGAAAGAGCTGGCGCAGGTTAAGAAAAAGCGTCAAGATCAAAGACCTGACATTAAAGATTGCCTTGCCGACATTGTTCTTTCCGTCGTGATAGACGGCAACAACATCAATGATTCTTTATTCAAATTTAAGGTATATAATCAGCGACAGGATATCAATGAAGCTGTCCAGCTTCTGTTCGATCATACCCTTCTAGAGTTGAAGCAGGATCCTTCACTCGTCAATGCGGATTATGTAAGGGAGATGTGCAGGCTGTATGTGGAGGGAGTCAAGATCACCAAAGGTCTGAAAACCAAAACACAGAAGGAGATAAAGAAGCAGCTCCGTTCAATGACCGACGAGGAAAGGCGGAACAGACAACTTCAAACTGAGATAGATTCACAGAATGCCGGGTTGATGGGACTTATGAAACTGACCCCTGGTCTGGATGATCAACTGAGGGAAGCATACAAGAGTTTCGCAGATAATGTTATCGGCCAGGAAGAAGCCCGGAAGCACATCAGGGAGAACAACGCGATTCTGAACCCCTATATCGACAGTAATAGTACTTTCGGTGACGCTTTCGATAATGGGGAGGACAGTTACTTCGGCGCCATGTCGCTTGAACAGAGCAAGACGAAGGTTGCAGTTGAAATAGTCGAATCTCTCACCACAAAGGAGAGCGAGTTGTCCGAATCGTTCTGGAAGGTTCTCGAAACGAGTTGCATTGGTGGCGGCCGTGTTTGGCTGGATCCAGACAAGGTTGGTTCAACCGTTCTGCTTGAAGAGGGGATAGATAAAGACTCGCTTATTGAGGGAAAATCCGACATTGTGCTGGTTCCGAGGTGGATCCGGGATATCGTAGCATCCGCGAAACAGTGCGCTGCATATACGGTTAACTATGATGATGTCCACTATGCAATGAATAAGGCAGAACTGCTATCACATCTGGAGAAATGCGGACAGGATGTGCTGGCAGACATTCAAGACAGGTTATAAAAATAGGAAAGCAGGGTTCAACGCCCTGCTTTTTCTTTAGATGCCGATAGCCTTCCAGAATATATCCTCTATCTTGACACTCATTTTGTCCAATTTTTCCTTGTCCTTCTCCGTCACATATACGGCATCGTGGACTGTAAAGGCGACGACTCCGTATTTGTCCCCCAACTCTGAACATACCGCCCCGCTGATGTACTTCGTCTCAAGTTTGCAGCAGTCGAGTTGAAGCCTTTTGGTCTTACGGTTCTTATTGTTCCGGTACGTGGGGTAGTTGACGATTGCTTCACCAATTTCAGGATAGTTGGCCTTCCACCACTCGCAGATCTGGAAGAAAAGGGTATCCCGCTTCTTTTGTGCCTCTATCCTTGTTGATATGGTATTACGCCAGGACTGGAGGCGCTCTTTGACCTGGTCACGAGTCCAGGGTGTCCCATAAGTCTTTTCAGCCCACTCCTTAATAGTGTTATAGATGTCGCCGTTCCTTACCAGGTCGCAGTATCTCTGCATCTCCTGTTCGGATATGGATCCCTGGTCCATCATCAACCTCGCAATGAGCGTATAGAAACAAGCGGTCACATCAAAGTTCTCGGCAAGGGGAGAACCGTTGAAGTATACACGCTTCCTATATATTGCGTGCATGCTGTGCAGCCAGTGAAAGTACCTGCCGTCCTCTGTCTCATGTCTGGCCGGGACCTGGTCGTACCTCTTTCCTTTTGAGTCGATGTATTCAAGATACCGGTACCGTTCCTCAAAGTCTGATTGCAGAATGTTATTCAACTGGTTGTCCGACAACTCGTTGTGAGGAAAAGTCTCTATACTATTAATACTCTCACAACTCTCGGACTCTCGGTTAATAATATTATTACTATTATATGAATTGAAAGAAAGAATGAAAGAAGAAAACTCTTTAATACCTTTTTCGCTAAGTTTGATGAAATAATCTGAAGACTTTCCCCAGGAGCCTATCCCTTCAACTAATGCAAAAGCATTCCCCCTTACAATACCGGTTTTCTTATTCCTTCCATGCTTGTTTTCCCTAACCAGATTTTCTTCTTCCAGTATCCGGATTACCCCGTCATAGTCCTTTGCCAGGTACTTCAACAACGAGCTCGGAATCTGGACGAAACTGTAACTGTTGCCAAATCTCCTGACCGCTACTGAAATGAAGGAATATATCTTAAGCAGGTTCCTGGTCCAAACGCCGCTCAACCCTCTTTTCCCTGCTATATCATCTATTTGCTTCCGATCACCCTCACTTACCTTTACGGTAATGCCGCCCGGAACTTGCTTGAAGTCCGGCAAGTCCAACTTCGGATTGAAGATAGATATATGTGAGCGGCTCGTCATATCTAATTAATACTTTCCCAAAGGATCGGTTCTCCAGGCCGGTCCTTTCTTATTTACCGGCTTCCAAAGTTACATAATATCCATCAGCAGACAAAACCAACCCTTCACTTCAGACCTCCATATCGGCTTGTTTCGTCCCATCTGGGGAGCCTTTGCATCAAAAGCAGGAAAACGCTTACTCGATACAATCGGGCTCGGATATGGGCTCCGTTTCGCTTAATTAATACTTCTAAATTCTTATCTTTGTGTCAGATAAATCGGAATTTAGCAATATGACACTCAAAATCATTGATGAAACATTTTGTGTCTGCCAAGTCGCAGACTAATTTGCAGAACCAATATCATAATGCTTTCAGCAGTGATTGAAATTACTCCGCT
>Ga0247611_10004520_pt1 | contig 19209 bp, 14 predicted proteins | sample 177DNAGHGhighgp2_FD_192422 | JGI IMG/M metagenome (GOLD analysis project Ga0247611, IMG submission 192422) | Sheep rumen microbial communities from Palmerston North, Manawatu-Wanganui, New Zealand - 1770 DNA GHGhigh gp2 | ecosystem: Host-associated > Mammals > Digestive system > Stomach > Rumen... | reverse complement strand
TTGCAATTCTTTGTTTTTGACCACCAGATAAATTAACTCCACCTTCACCTATTATTGTTTTATATCCATTAGGAAGTGACATAATATAATCATCTATATATGCTTTTTTACATACTTCTCTTACTTCTTTTAAAGTTACATCACTTTTAACATATTTAAAGTTATCAAAAATAGATACATTAAATAAATATGGTGATTGTCTAATAATAGATATATTAGATCTTAATGATTCTTCTGTTAAATCTTTTATATCAACATCATCTATTAATAACTGTCCTTCAGTCGCATCAAAATATCTAAGTAATAAATTAAATATAGTTGATTTACCATTTCCAGATCTTCCTACAATCGCAGTTTTTTTATTTGGCTCAATTTTTAAATTTAATCCATTTAATGTATAATCTTCATCATTTCTATATTTGAAATTTATATTCTTAAATTCTATATAACCTTTTGTATCTTTTAATTCAATTTGTCCAAATTTCTCATCTTCATATAATCTATTATTTATTATTTCATCAATACGTTTTAATGAAACTGAAACTTTATTAAAATTAACACCAAAATCACTAAGAGATTCAACAACTTCATCTATTCTCCATATATATGATTCAATCATTGTAAACATCGCATATACTATTTTACCTTCTATAAAAAACTTACCAGCAGTAAATATAATTATAAAATTTAAGATAAAATATACTAAATTATTTAATGAATAATATAATATTTCATATGATTTTATATCTTTCTCATGTTTAAATAATGCTTCTAATACTTCTTTAATATCTAATTCAATAATATTTTTTATTCCTAAAGCTTTAATTTCACGTATTCCAGTAATATTTTCTGTTGCTTTTTTTACATATTGATCTGTTTCTTTTTTTATACTTTCTTGTGTTTTCTTAATCTTTGGAAAAAAGTAACCAGAAATAAATCCCATAACAATTGAAAATATCACTATTTCTAAACCAAGCACCCAAGATATTTTAAAAGATACTACTAATATTGCAACTACCACTAATGATTTACATACTAATCTTATTAATTGACTTAATAAAGACATTACTCTATCTGTATCATTATGAAGTCTATTAATAAATTCACCAACACCTATATCTTCAAATGCAATAGCTGGTAAATTATCTATCTTTTTATATAAATCAAGTGATACATTTTTTGTAAATTTTATTTCTAAATAATTATATAATTTCTCTTTAACATATTGTACAATAGTAAAACAAAATATATATACTCCAATCCAAATTAATAAAAATATACTAAACATATGAATATCTTTTTCTATTAATTTTTCTAAAGCTTTTCCCCAAAAATAAGCAACTGATAAAATTGGTATATAGGTTAGCAATACTAAAAGTATATATATAAATATTTTAAATTTATCTTTATTTAAATACTTAAATATTAATTTAAAATTATTTAACTTTTTCATATAACCACCTTCTTTCACAATCAAAAAGAAGTCAACAAATGACTTCTTCAATTTTAATATAATATTAAAAAGTTAAAATGTAGTGAGAACACTCCCACAAGTCATTTGTACATAATTTTTAAAAATAAATTGTCTTGAATTTGTAATAATAAATTTTTTCATGCTCTCACTCCTTTCTCTTCAAATTCGAGTTAATAATATCATTATTTATAAACTTTGTCAACTTATTTTAGTTAACAGTACTATTTTCTTTTTTCTCTAATTAATTTTATATTTCCATCTTCATCAATATCAAATATTTCTTTATCTTGCAAATATAACCTGTCAAATAACATTTTTATTATTTCATGAGTATTATCATTATATTTTAAATAATCTCCAATTACCAAAATTACATTTGGTTCTAATTCATATACCATTTTATTTAATAGTTTAGAAGGAAGTGTATAGTCATGATTAAATTCATCTGCTAACATCAAAAAAGATACTATAAAATGATATTCTATATCACTATATGCCATTAATTGATTTATACTATAATTTTTTTTATAAAGTATTTTATAATCAATCACATCATGATGAGCCATGAATAATTTAATTAATTCTGGATTAGATTTCATCAAAGAATTTATTATTCTTTCATCATTCATAACAGGTATGTCTCTAAGTAAAAAACCGATATCATTACTTAAGCAATGATAAGTTTCAGTAGATTCTATATTTTTATAATCTGTATATATAATATCCATAAATAAACTCATATAATAGAAATCTTCTGGCATTCCACTTGAATTAGATAAATAAGCAGTATAAAACTCTTTGAAATTTCCACTTTCAATATCAGCTAATGCACTATCAGAAAGATTAAATAAGGAATCTAATAAATCTATAAAAGAATCTTTAGAATATTGTCCTAAATGAACTGCTTCATATAGGGCTCCTTTAATCCTATCAAATCTACTATCATTTATTTCATAACATAATGCAGACATATATAAATTATATGCTTCCTTCTTAGTATATTTGTCATAAAAATCCATAAAACCCACTCATTTCAAAATATTATCTAGCAAATATATCATAAACCTAATGAATTAAAATCATCATCAATATTATATAACATATCACTTAATCTTTGCATTTCACTTTTTTCATCTTCTTTATCTAACATGTCTCTTAGACTTTGTATTTTATTATTTACATCATCACTATTAGCATTTGTTGTATCTAATTTATCTTGTTTATTTAAAAAATCATTCCATTTATTTATTATTATTTGAGCTTTTTTAGCTTCACCAGTCAAACTTAAAATTCTTGCATATTCTATTCCATTTGCTATAATTCCAAATTCAGCTTCACAATCTTCAATAGAATCTTTAATTTCATTTATATCATCTACATTCTCTACTCTAATATTTTCAATATCTAATACCATATCAGATTTCACTGGAATAATTAATTTATAATATGTATCACCTTTTCTAAAATAAAGTTTTTTATCTAATTTTTGAAAATCATATTTAAATTCAGTTACAAATACTATAGAACAATCATTATCAAAATAACTATATCCTATTTGATTCAAAATACTTTGTAAATAACTGATATAATCTTTTTGTATAATCATGTCCTTTTCTGTCATATCATTTAAATCATTCAACTTAGTATATTTATCAGGAAGCATTACTCCTCCTTCTTTTATAGTAATAAAAGAAGTATTATTTATTTCTAAAATTGCAGCTATATTTTCTTTTTGTGCATATTCAAATAATAAGTCTTTACAAAGATTTATTAAGTTCATTACTCTTTTTCTTTGTTCAAAAGTAGTTTCCTTTTCTTTTTCTAACATATTATGATTTTCGTCAAACCATGTTTCTTCTTGTATCATATATATTTCATCTAAGGCATTCATAAATTCATCAAGATTTGAATGTTTATTAAATTTAGCTTTTAATTTATTTAATTCTTCTTTTTGTGGATCATTTTGTATTCTGATGTATTCTTCCATACTTATACCCATTGTAATACAAAATAATTCATTTAACTTATCTTCTATTTGATATTCATCTAAATGAGTTTTTAAATCAATACCAAGTGAACCTTTATAATCATTCGGAAATTTTATTTGAAGTATTTCTTCTGCCAAGTCTGTTGCAAATCTTTGAGTAGCACCTTCATTTGTTCCAACACCTTTATTTTGATATTCAAAACCTATTGCCTCACCATTATGATCAAGACCATGTTTAATTTCATGTAATGTATATACTAATGCTTCTTCTTCACTTTTAAATACTTTAGTATTAAAATATAATCTTTTTTCACTTGGAGAGTACATAGCATATATAGCTGTCCCTGGTAAATCATATACAATACCGTTTTTAAACATTGTCATTAATTTGTTATTAAGTTCATCTTTTCTTTTTTCATCAAAATATCCTTTTTTAATACCTGCATCAACTATGCTTAATGACTTAGATAACACTTTATTAAAGTTAGCAATTTCCATATAATCACCTAATTAAATTATAACAAAAAAAACTAGTCAACACTAGTTTCTATTATAATTGTTTTAAATACTTTTTCATCTAATCCATTTCCATCTTTAAATATAATATCTTTATTTCTTATTTTTCAAGCATAGTTATAAGTTATTGTGTCATAAAACTTTTCATTTTTACTCATATCACTATAAACTCTTGATTTACAGTTATTTTCATGAATAATTGGTATAAATCCAATAATTATACTTTTTTATTCTTCATATTTATTTCCAATCACTTTAAAATATCTAATGAATATATTTTATTATCTTCTACTCTTTTTATAGCATCCATAATTAATATAGGACTTCTTAATCTATCTTTAATATTACATATTTCTTCATAACTAAACCACTCAACAGATAATATTTCATCACTATTAAATGATCCTTGAGAAGAAATAATTTCAGAGTAAAAAATAAAACTTGTAAAGTCTTTAGTATTCCCTATTTGTACTAAACCTGTAATATTAACATCATATCCAGTTTCTTCTTTAATTTCTCTTTTAGCCCCATCTAATAAATACTCATTTTCTTCTAAATGACCTGCAGGTATATTATACATTCCAAAATACTGTTTTTTCTTTTCCTTTACTAATAGATATTTATTCTCATTATTCTTTATAATTCCACCGACAATAATCATAAAATATCACCACTTATAAGTATAACATACTTTCTTATATAATTATTTAGGAAACAACTTTTTATATTCTATACAATGTTTACATTTTTTTATGTATATGATATATTCAAACTAGAAAGGTTGTATACTTATGAATATAGAAGAATTAATAAAACTAAAAGAAGAAATACAGACAAAATATGATGAAGAAAAAAAGCAATATGACAAAACTCTAGTTGAAAAAGACAAGATAATAATAAGTGAAGAATTAAAAGATATTTCATATGAATTATCAAAAATATTAAAACTAATTGAGATATATAAAACAAATCAGCCAATAGAATTAATTGAAGCAAAATTAGAAAACTTATACATACAATTAATATCTGAAATTGATGATAATGAATTTAATGCACTTGATCAAGATAAATTATTTGAACTATTTGAAAAATATTTTCCAAATGACTGGGTATATATAAATGACATAAATCAAAAAGAAGGATTATTACTTGATGCAATATGTTCAAATCAAATGTTAAAAACTACAGCAAATACTAAATCTTTGGATAATCCTAATGGAGAGTTTTAATATGTCATACATTGAAAAAATTAAAAAAAATGTTCAAAATGCCATAGAAATTAAAAAAGAAGCTATTAAAAATGGTGTTGATTATACAACTGCTAAAATAATGTATCATAATGGTGCAAAAGATATAAGTTTAGATACTGCACAAATTATAAAAAATAATATAAATCCAACACCATATATGTTAGATACATTTGACTCACTTTTTGATTATTTATCAGATCGTGGTATAAACGAAACTGCATTAAATTTAAGTATAAATGATAAAATAAAAAGAAAATATATTAAAGAATTATCAGATTACATTAATGCAGACTTTCTTTATGGTAATGCTATTGCAAATTTAATAAGAAAAGGATTAACACTGAAAAGTGCTACTCTATTATTTGAAGCAAGAATGAAATTTGAAATGACAATTAATGATTTATCAGAAATAGCTGCTTTAGCTAAAATACTTTTTTTTAAAAATAATATGAAAGCAAGATATTTTGAAAAGGCATATCTTAATGGTCGAGCTCAAAAACATTATCCATTTTCAACAGTCAAAAATGAAATCTTATTAGATGAAAAATATAAGAAAAAAAATATAAATGTTACTATCATACTTTCCAAAAATGAAGAAGGATTAAAAAAGCTTGAAAATATAGTAACTGAAGCATTAAAAAATGGTAACCAAGATTTTAAAGAAACTTTAATAGCACAACAATCTGAAAAAAATAAATTAATAGTATCAGATGTAGATATATCAAGTACTAATACTTCATATTATAATTCAGGATTAAAATTTATACATATGGATAATAAATGTCTAAATAATCTTAATTATGGTGTTACGGTATTTTATCATGAAGTAAGTCATTATTTAGATAATATAAATGGAAAAGAAAACTTTTCTTCATCTTATTCAATAGAAAATCCAAATGTTAAATTAATTCTTATGAAAATAGCAAAAAAAATAAATCCAATAAATCGAGGATTAAGTTTACAATTTTTGCGAAATTATAATGCAAGAAAATATGCAAATAATCCTGAACTAAATCAAAAGTGGATGAATGAAATATATGAAAAATTTCCTGATTTAAGTAAAAAAAATTATGAAATATTAATGAAACAAAAAATAATCACTGAAAGAAAACGTTTTAAAATATTTTATTCATCATTAACAGATATTTACGATAGTATGACAAACGGAAAATTAAGAGATAATTTTGGAGTATCAGGTCACGGAAGTAAATATTATAAATATAAAAATAATGTTTTATTAGAATTTATAGCAAATATTGGAAGAATATATAATGCAAATGCAACAGATATTCTAAGATATGAATTTGGTGATGAAACAGCTGAACAAATAATAGATTTATATCAAAATATTATAAATAATGTTGATTCAAATCAAATGACAAGATAATTTTTAATAAAAAAGACTAATTATAAAGTGCTAAAGATTCACTTTATTGACTAGTCTTTTTTTTAATAACCTCAATATTCTAAATCATACTTTCAAATATAAGTGGTATTAATTTCTATTATTTTATAAACTGCTACTAAGTTATATTCATTTCTGTTACTTATTTTCCATTTCTTAATCTTAAAGAATTAAATACAACACATAAGCTACTTATAGTCATTGATATACTTGCTATCATAGGAGTAATACTTAATCCAAATGGTTTTAATAATCCTATAGCTAAAGGTATCATTAAAATATTATATATAAATGCCCAGAACAAATTTTGTTTTATTATTCTTACTGTTTTCTTACTAATATTAAATAATGAAACAATTTTAGATAAATCATCTTGCATTAATATAACATCTGCAGAATCTCCTGCAATATCTGTTCCACTATTTACTGAAACACCAATAGTAGCACTTGCAAGTGATGGGGCATCATTTATTCCATCTCCTACCATCATTACTTTATGATTATCATTTATTAATTCTTTGATTGCTTTCTCTTTTTCACTAGGAAGTACATTAGCAATAACCTTACTTATTCCAAGTTCTTTAGCAATAATACTTGCTGCCCTTTCATTATCGCCAGATAACATTATTACATCTTTATTTAGTTTAATTAATTCTTTAATAGTAGTTTTAGAACTATCTCTAATAATATCTTTTACTCCAATTAATGCTATTACCTTATTGTCTTCAAATACATAAATAATACTATTTCCCTTATCCATTAAATCTTTTTCATCTTTTAAATATTCATTTTTAATATCTAGTTTTTTAAATAACTTATTATTACCAACATAGAATTCTTTTTTATTTATAACTCCAAATAAACCTACTCCAGAAATGTTTTTAAAATTACTCACTTTAATTTTTGAATCATAATAATCTTTAAAAGCATTAGCTATTGGATGAGTACTATTATTTTCTAAACTTGCAACAAGACTAAATAATTCATTATCTTTATACTTAGAATAATTATTTATCTTTGATATTTTTAAATTACCATATGTAAGAGTACCTGTTTTATCAAATATTATAGTATCTATTTTATTTACATTTTCTAATGTTTCACTTGTTTTAATTAGTATTCCATCTTTAGCACACTTACCTTCACTTACAACTATTGCAAGAGGTGTAGCTAAACCTAAAGCACAAGGACAAGCTACTACTAAAACAGTAACAAATGAAATAATTGATTCATTAAATGAATAACCTAATAATAAATAACTTATAAATGTTATAGTAGCAATTATCATTATTCCTGGAACAAAATATCCTGATACTTTATCGGCTATTCTTTGTAATTGTGTTTTTGTACTGGTTGCTTCAACAACTAATCTCACTATTTCAGATATTGTTGACTCTGGCCCAATTTTTTCCGCTTTATATTCTATATAACCATCTATATTAATTGATCCAGCAATTACTTTATCATTTTTGCTTTTCTTAGATGGAAGTGATTCTCCTGTTATAAAAGCTTCATCTAAATGAGACACACCACTTGTAATTATTCCATCTACAGCAACTTTCATTCCAGGTTTACATATTAAAATATCACCTTTTTTAACTTCATCTATTGTTACTTCTTTTTCACCATTATTAGTTTTAATAATTGCACTTTGCGGAGTGATTAAAACTAACTCTTTTATTGCTTCTTTTGTCTTTTCTTTTGAATGTTTATCTATAAATCTTCCAAGTTTTATAAAATAAATTATCATAGCAGAACTTTCAAAATATAAATTTTCTACTAACATGTTATTTCCTAAAACAATTAATATTAGATTAATTATGCTATATATTAAACTAGCAAATACTCCTATAGTCACTAATGTATCCATATTAGGACTTTTATGAAATAATTTAACTATTCCACTTTTTAAAATGTCAAATCCAAATATAATAAATGGAATTGTTAGTATAAATAAAGATACTCCATAATTAATTGGATTTTTTATCATATGTAAATATGGTATTACTGGAAGTCCTATCATATGAGACATAGAAATATACATTATAACAATAATTAAAAAAGCAAATCCTATTAGGTAATATTTTGTATTATCTTTTTTTTCTTCTAGTTTTTCATGATATATACCAGCACTCTTATATCCCGCTTCTTCAATAAATCTATCTAAATCAGATAAAGATACTTTTTCTTCATCATATTCTATTAGTGCTTCTTGCATAACTAAATTAACTGATGCATTTACACCATCTTGTTTATTCAAATATTTTTCAACTCTATTCTGACAAGCACTACAACTCATTCCCTCAACTTTTAATATTACTTTTTTCATTATTTATCACCCCAAAAACAATTTATTAATCTTTTATATTATTATAGTTTAAACAATAAAACATTCACTCCTTTTATAATTCAATCTAGTATTTTTCTAGTATCACTTTTAAGACTAAAATCATTAATCTAAATAATTATTATTATTTCATATCTATAAATCTTATCTCTTTTAGTAAATTATACCACCATAGCCAATAATCCTTCTCCTTCATCATTATATACTACTCCATAATAATTATAATATCATAAAAAAACTAGTTTTACCTAGCCTTAATTATTACTTATTTTTGATTGCAGCTTGTATTACCATTTTCAAAAGAAGGCGATAAATATTTAACTTTTGTACATCTTTTTATAATTTATACCTTTATTTTATTCTTTTAGAAATATCATCTTTAATTACTTCAAAGTCTTGAATTTGAGAAAATTTTGGTAATTGTTGATTTATTTCATTTACCATTTCTTTATAATCTTTTGTTTCTTTTACATATAATGTTGCAAATATAATTCCATTTTTATCAAATACTTTTACTTTGTTGATATTATCATCTTTGAATAATATTTCTATATTTTCAGGATAAACATTTTCACCATTTGAACGTATTATAACTCTTTTTTTACGGCCTTTTAGATAAATTTTATTATCTTTCAAAAACCCTAAATCTCCTGTATGAAAATATCCATTACTATCTTTTGCTTTTTTTGTTTGATAATTATTATTATAATACTCTAAAAAAACATTTTTTCCTTTTACTAGTATTTCTCCAATTCCATCTTTGTCCGGATTGTCAATTTTTACTTCTTCATTTTCTAATACTGTTCCTACTGATTCAAAGTCATTTTTATTTGGATATTCTAAACTAATTAAAGAACTTGTTTCTGTTAAACCATATGCCTCTAAAATGTTTATATTACTTTCTTTTAAATATTTTCTTATTTCAGGTTTATGATACGCACCACCACAAAATACATATTTAACATTGCCACCTAATGCTAACAATGGATTTATATTTTTTTCAGTGCATGTGGTATATAATCTTTCAAATATTAGAGGTACAGCACAAAATACAGTGGGTTTTACTTCTTGAATTTCTTCAAACATCTTTTTTGTATCGCTACATAAATATATTTTCATTCCTGTTAATATTGATAATAAGAAATTCCAAATACCACCATATGTATGATTTAATGGTAAGAACAAATAATCAACATCATTGGAATTAAATGGAGCTCTTTTTAAAACGTTATCAAAACTATCAAAAATATTATTTTGAGAAAGAACAGCACCTTTTGGTAGTCCCGTTGTTCCTGATGAAAAAACAATTTTACATCCTTTACTTGGATCAATTCGATTTTCATCTAATGCTTCTTTTTTATTTGGTATAACATTTTCTATTTCAATAAATGTAATTTCTTTATTCTTTGATTTTATTTCATTTATAACATTTTCTTTTAATATACTATATATTATTGTTTTAGGTTTAATGATATTTATACTATTTTCTAAATCATAAGCACTCCACTCTTTTGATACAGTTACAGATATGCAAGTATAACCCATAATAGCAGCATCACAAACCATATAATTATATGAGTTCCCAGCACATATTAAAATACGATCATCTGGAGCATGATTTTTTTGTAGCATAGATGCAACTTTTAAAACATCATTATAAAACTCACTATATGTATGTGCCTTAAATACTCCATTTTCTTTTTCATATATATATTCATACTTACCATATTTTTTGTTATTTGTTTTTAAAATCTTATTTATTGCATATTTCATTTAAATCATCCTTTTTAGTTTCCTATAATCTATTTTTGTATTATGTTTTATATCACATGGTATTTCTTTTAATTCAATTATTTTAACTTCTATATTATATTTATTTTTTATAAACTCTTTTATTTTATCATGATTTACTTTTACTTTTTTTATAAACAAATAATATCTATTATTATGTTCTAAAAAAGCACATTTTTCAATTTCTCTAATTTCTAATATTATTTCTTGCTCAATTTGATTATAATATATTATTTTATTATTTATAGTCACTTTAAAATTATTACGTCCTAAATATATTAATTCATCATTTAGTAGATATCCTTTATCATTTGTATTATATTCTTTTGTAGTATTTATTTCCTCAATACTTTGAGTTAGCAGATTTTTGCCCGTGACTATAATATCCTCTTCTTTATTAGTTCTAAATTCTACATCATTAACTATTTTTCCCAAATTATTTATATGTTTTTCTTCTAAATCTTTAATATATTTAGATAAGCTATTTACAGATATAATATTACATTCTGTTGAACCATATATATAATTAATATTACAATTTGAAAACTTATTATATATTTTTGAAGCCTCATTATAGTTTAAAATAGCTCCTCCAAAATAAATTGTTTTTAAATAATTAAAAATATTATCTACTTTAAGTAAAAAATCCGGTGATGTAATAAAAGTATCAATGCAAATATTTTTAAATATTAATAATTTTTTGTTAATAACTTTAGATCTTTTTTTTAAATTTAAGTTTGGAATAACAGTTGTTTTTCCCATTAATAGATTTGCAAAAATATAAATATATGAAGTTGTAAGAATTATATTAGAATTCTTCTTATCAATATTATTTATAATTACATCTAATTGATTGTACAAGTCTTCATGAGTTCTAATATATATTTTAGGATTACCTGTTTGACCCGTCGTTGTAGTTAATAATGCATGAGTATTTTGTTCTACATCTACTTCAAAATCTTGAATCTTTTTTACATCAATTTTATCTATGTTAATTACTTTTTTTATTCTACTTATATTTTTTATAAATGGTTTTATATATCTTGTCTTATTAGATACCAATATATACTTTGGATTATATTTGTTAAAAAGATTATTAATTTTATCTTGTTTAGCAAATAAATCAATATACATGATTGATGCACCTATTTTAAAAGCACCCATTATGAATAAACATAATTTATAATTTGAAGGAGCTAAAGCAAATATACGATCACCTTTTTTTACTCCTTTTTCTAACAAATCATTTGCAACAGCATTAGTATCTTCATACACTTTTTTAAATGTCTTAGATTTAAGTTTATTCTTTTCTACGTAATAAAAAGCTATTTTATCACTATTATCAAGACAAACTCTTTTAAATGTTTCTACTATTTTACTCATCTTTTTTACTTCCTTTTTCGTATAATAACACATCTCTATAAAAATATGATTTGTTTTCTTTTTTTAATATATTTGATAACTTTTCATTTAATATAAAACTATTGTTATTAATATATTTTTTACACTGCATATTATAATATAAAACTCTTGATTCTTTATTAGATATTTTTTCTAAGTGTTTTAAATTTTTTTCATAATCTTCATTAGACATATATTCAAAAATATCTGATAAGTTAAAAAAATCAAACTTTCCTCCTATGTTTAATAATGAACCTTTTATAATTTGTATTTTATCTATATTATTTTTTATTATCTCATAGTTTTCTTTTCTTAAAAAATATGGTAAAGAATCATCTGTATATCTATTTAACAAAACATATGTAATATATGGATTAGTTTTATTTAAAATATTACTAATTCCAGTATCAAAACGAGATTTTATTTCTACTGCACTTTTTTCTTTTTCTGGAACATAATCATAAAAAGATTTATCTCTTCCATATTTACCCATTACTTTAAATCCAAAAAAGAAGTTAAAAAGCTTATTTAATCTTTTATTATTAATTTTTTCTTCATAATACTTTTTTTGATCTTCAATACTTGTAAATGATACTAATTTATCAATTTTATTTTTAGTAGTAAATAATGGTATTATATACTTTCTAAACATTTGGAAATAATGTTCGAATTTGCCAGAGTTAATAATACCTTTTTTGAACATTTTTTTATTATTATAAAAGTATTCATATGTTTGTATATCCAAGTCTTTCTCTAAACTTTTAAATATTTCAAAACTATTTCCTTTGTTTATTCCTAACAATATTAAAATTTCTTCATATGAAAGATTTTTAAATGCAGCTATTTTTAGTCTAAGTAAATTTAACTGTGTTTCGTTAATATCAAAAGCGATTATAGATTTAGGACTTTTAGTAAGCATTCCTAAAACATTATCTCCAGCACTACAAATTGATAGTATTTTTTTGTTTTCATCTAAACTTTTTATTAGATTTTCAGTATCTTCCCAACAATTAGCATATCTAATAAATGAAAAATCAGCCATTATCCTCACCCAACAATTCTATTGTACCATTTATTCCATCCACTCTTACTCTATCTCCATCTTTTATTTTAGATGTAAGTCCTCTTATTCCTACTACTAAAGTTATACCCATTTCTCTTGCAACTACTGCTGAATGAGATAAAACACTACCTCTTTCAATAATAATAGCTTTAGCAAGTGGAAATAATATAGTCCACCCTGGATCGGTCCTTTTTGCCATTAGAATATATCCTTTATCAAATTTTTCTCTTGGATCATTTATATATTTAACTATTCCTTCAACCACTTTTCCTCCACCAGGGACACCACTTAAAGAGTTTGAAGTCAGCTCTACTTCTTGTCTATTATATATTGGTATCATATTTTTGCTATTAACTTCACCATAGAAATACATTCTTTCATTTGCTTCTTTGTTTTTATTATCATTATATTCTTTCTTTCTAGATGAAATTTTATCTTTAATATCTTTTACTTTTTTTCCTAATACTATATCAAATACTTCATCCTTTTCTAAAAAATAAATATCTCTTTGATTATCAATTATATTATCCTTTTTGAAATTGTAACCAATCCTATTCATAATATTACGTACTATATCATAAATATAAGTTCTTCTTAAACGCAAACATTCTCTATTTCTTACAAAGTATTTAGTATATTTAATTAGTTTTTTTATGAAAAATCTTTTAAAAAAATGAAACTCATCCAACAGAATAGATTCATCTATTACATCATCATTTTTAATACTATTTAAATCGATTTCTAAATATTCTTTAATAGTATTAAATAAAAACTTTGGATCATCAATCATTGTAATGGTTTCTAGTTTTAATTCTTCCATACTTCTAGATCCAAATTCTAATAAATATTCTTTAATTGATTTAAAAATTGGTTCACTTGAATCTAATAGTCCAACTAATTCTTTAACTTCTTTTTCTTTAAATAGTTTTAATAATTCTTTATTTTCTTTTATTTCTTCTACAATGCTTATTAGTTTTGTTGTTTGTTTAACACTTTCAACATTGCCTTGCTTACTAATGATTTTACTTATCTTTCCTTCTCCATTTTTTATATTGTGCTTTTTTACTTGTTCACTTAGCATTCCATATAAAACCATAGCTCCCATATCATTTGCTATTGGAGTAGTAAAATCATCTAATATTTCTTTTTCAATTTGACTATATATACTTATTAATTCTTTGCTTGTTTTATTTTCAAATTTATTATTTCTATATGGACCGGTTACTCTATTAAATTTTTCCAAAAATGATTTACTATCTTTACTCATTCTAATCATTTTGCTAATAAATCTTAGATAAATTTTTATTAATCTTGTCTTTGCTTGACCACCAGTTTCTTCTAAAGGTGTTTTAACACCCATCATATTTTCCATATATTTTTTGTTTTTCTCATATCCAGGATATAAAGAAGTCATTTTATACCAACTATTTAATTTATAATATATTTTGTTTTCATAAAAATATAACATATTATTTAAATCATCTTCAATACTATTAATAGCATCTTCACTAACAAAAAAATTTCTTAGTGTTTGATGATACACTTTACTATATACTTCTCTTGCAAATGTATAAGTTAATGGAGTTGTTACCCCAGAGTAACTTTCTATTATATTAGAATTATCTAATATTGTTCTTTCTAATCTTTTATTAATATGACTATATGCTGTTATATCACGACATTGTAATATATATACTTTATTATCTTTTATAGCAAATTCAATGTCTTTTGCAGATTTATATTCATAACTATCTTCTATTTTTCTACAAATATTAGCTATATCTATTAGTAACTTTTCATCAATTTCACATGAACCTATTTTTTTGTCAACTATTTCGTTAAATATATTAAGTGTATAATCACTACTGTTTTTTTCACCAGATACTAATCCTTCACCAATTCCATCTACTATAGATATTTTAATTTCATCTGGATTGTTAGTTTGAGGATCAGTTGTAAAAACTACTCCTGCATTATCAGCATCTATATATTCCATTATTATTACTGATACAGCTATCTTATCATTTATCAAATCATTATTAAGACGATACTTCATAATTCTTTCACTAAAGCATGATATATAACATTTTTTTATATAGTCAAAAACTTCTTCTTTAGGGACATCTAAATAAGATTCTAACATACCCGCAAATGAATACTTATTACTATCTTCATCAATTGCACTACTTCTAACAACAATATAATTATAATTCTTTAATTCATTTATAATACTTTTTTTTAATTCATCAGAAAACTTAGCATTATTAATTAATGATATTATTTTTTTTCTATTTTCTTCACTATAATTTTTTAAATAATTAAAATATTCTTCCTTTTTATTACCTAAAAAATCATAAAAACAATCAACAGTTAAACAAAACCATTTAGGAATATTAACATCATCAACTCTAGTTAAATATCTTAAATTATATGCTTTACCACCTACTTTATCAATTGTTATATTCGAATCATTTTTATAAATCATTTTTTCCACCTCTTAACAATATAAAAAACAATACTAATTACTAGTGTAATAATTAATACCATATAATTTACATCATTATTTATTAAATAGTAGTATTCTGTTATTAATGATAATGAGAATATTTTTAAAGTCTCAATTTTATTCATAAGAAAGAAATAAGCAATAATTATAATACTTAATAATCCTAAGTAATTATATAAAACTATATTTAATAGAATATATATTAACGAAAAAATACATATTAGGATTATTAAAATGTTTTTATCTATTCTTTTTACTTTATCTTTTTCATAATCAAAATAATCATCAATAAATCTAATTAAAAATATTAATATTAAAGGTTCTAATATGGTAAGATTAATTTTAAATACTTTTAAATAAATAAAATGTATAATTAAACTAATTATTATGTAATACCATTTTTTTATTAAATACTTACTCATTTTTTCAAATACCAATTATATATTTTAGCTTTTAAAAATATACTATTTTTATTTAAACCAACATATTTAAAAAGCTTATCTAATTCTTCAGTTGGTTTTTCTATTAATTCATTTGCTAAAATTTCTTTTCCCTTCTCTTTTGATATTTTACCGCTTCTTACAAGTACACTTGTTTCTGGTAAACGATGTGCTCTTCCCTCAGCTTTTTGATATATATATTTAGCAGCATTATGAATTTCACAATCGTAATGATTATATTCTTTTGGTGGATTCCATGATGTTTTTTCTTTTAAAAACTTTATTATTTTTTCTTCATTATACTCATGATATAAAAAATAAGGTACAAATTCTCTAAAAGATTTATCTTCTATTCCATCATAAAGAATCTTTTCAATTTCACATTTGATATTATCATCTAATTTAGTAGAAATACTATCTAAAATATTTTTATATTCTGTATTAATATTTATATCTTCAATATCCATTAAACCTAAATTAACAAATGAAGTAAAAACATCATTTCCATATTTTCTTAACATTTGTTCAGGACTCCTACCATGAATACACATTCCAGCATCAGTTTTAATAGTATAATTAATCATCGCTGCATAACCAATATATGAACAACCTATACATGGCACTAAAAAATGTTTCATTGAATATCTATAAATATTTTTTAACATTTCTTTATCAAACTCAATATACTCATGATCAACCTTAAATTCTTTTATCATCTTATCAATGTTATTCTTAGCTTTTTCTGATAGGAAACCATTATTCATAGTAAATGTTTTAACTTTCAAATGATATTTATTTATGAGTTCATACAGCACATACATACTATCCTTACCACCAGAAATTCCAAGTGCTACATCATATTTATATTTTCCTTTTATTTTATTAACTCTATTTAAAAATAGTTTTTCTAGTCTTTTATAATCATTTAATCTACTTGAAATCTTATCATATTCTACACAATAGTTACAAACTCCCTTTTCATTAAACGAAATGTTTCTTACAGTTTTATCATTTAAACATCTACTGCATTTCATATTATAACTCCTTTATAAATACTGCATAGTTTTTCTCATTTGATTCAATATTTTTATCAAATCTTTTGAAAGTACTTTTTTGTTCACATTGAAAATGATAAATCATTTTATCATAGCCTAGTCCCATAACATACTTACATCCTAAATAAAGTAATGCTACATAGACTTTATGTTTTTGATATTCTTTTAATACAGCACTTGTTTTAGAAATAAAATCATCTGAATATGGATTTTTATACCCTGTTACATAACCAACAGCTTTATCATTTTTATATGCTATTATAAGAACAATATTAACATTTTTAGTCCATTCTAAATATATTTGATTAAATGCTTCAAATGGTATTTCTGAGTATAAATATGCATCCTTAAAAGCATCTATAGAAATATCATATACTTCTTTAGCATGACTATATACTTCTTTCCCAATAAACTGTTTAAACTCATACCCTTCCTTCTTCTTCTCTTCGTAAATAGCTTCACCAATATCATATAATTTATTTTTCATATCAATGTAAGCACTTCTATAAGTATATAATTCTTTATATCCCATTTTTTTAATAAAATCCACATAATATTTTGGATTAGTACAATCTGGATATAGTTTTAAATCAAAATTATTTATTGCAAATCTATAACTCATCCAAGTTGTATAGTTTAATGGACCAATAATATCTTTATATCCCATTTCTTTTGCTTTTGATTCTATTTTTTTAAATAGTTTTTTAGTTACTTCATAATCTTCTGGAAGTGAAACGAATCCAAACATACAAGGATGATACTTAATATTTTTATTTATTATTAAATATGCTTTTGCACTTCCTTCAATAAATTCTTCATAATAATCTGCTAATTTTAGTATTTCCAATTCTTTATTCATATTAATACATCTCCTTTATTATCTGATATAATTTATTACAATTATATATAAGTTCATCTATGAAATCCATTTTGATTTTTTTATTAGCTATCCTAAGCATTGTTAATCTAATAGCAATAAATTTCTTTAAATTAATTATTAATAATTCTTTATACTCTTTATTATCATATTCAACATTTATTTTTGAATATAATTCTTCTCTATACATTTTTATAAGTTCTTTTGCTTCTTCCGACTTCATTTCATTTAAACTATATACAAGTAGTTCAATTAAATCATGTTCCGGATTTTGATACGAAGATAGTTCCCAATCATATATATACAAATTATTATCATCCATAAATATATTACGAGGCGATAAATCATTATGAGTAAGTGTTTGATGTTTTTTATATTTACTTATATATATATCCATATTATTTATAAAATCTTCTATTTCAATTTCTTTATCTATTTTATTATCCAATTGTCTATACATTTTTAAGATTACTTTCCTTGCTTTTTTATAATCTTTTATACTTGGATTATTTAATTTTAATAATGAAACAACCTTATTATTCTTATAATAAAAACAATGTAGCTTTATTAATTCTTTTATAATCTTTTTATAATTATATTTATTATCTATTATTATATTTTTTAAAACTATTTGATTTTTATAAGATCCATAATATGGAATCATTATTTTTTTTAATGAATTATCTATATGTTCATATATCTTCTTTTCTCTTACATAACTTTTGTCATAATCAAAAACCTTATGATTATTAATTAAGTTCAATGCTATTGAGAGTTTTCCATCAGAAAGGATTTTAATTCCATTTATAATAATCATTGGTGAGCTATTTTTTATTACTACATCATATTTATTACCATTTAGAATAAATGTGAATCTTTTCATATTAGGTTTGCTAAAACTAACCATATTACTAATACTATTATTTATATTAAAGTTTTCTTCTATCAAACTATCAATTTTTGATGAAAAAATCTGTTTTAAACATTCATTACTTTTTGCCATTTTACTCACCATCTTACTCTTATTTCATTATATCATAAAAAAGACTAGTTTTATGAAGTGAACCCCAAATAGTTCACAATAATAAAAAAGGTCT